>OGLT01001283.1_pt1 | contig 13799 bp, 7 predicted proteins | sample 1572911 | NCBI WGS metagenome assembly OGLT01 (sample SAMEA2582014, study PRJEB24529) | metagenome | biome: Human gut stool | place: China | collected 2011 | reverse complement strand
TAATATCAAAAAGATGTGTGCAAAACTGAGAAAAGCAGGAAAGGAGCTCATTACATTTGCTAAATCTATATTTATTGGGCTATTTATAACCCGATACAACGGGAATATAGTAACTTGTTACCAAATGAATGAGAAAAAAGCGGCATAGCCAAAAGAAAAGATAACAGGACTATAAATTATAGAAAAAGGTTGTGCCAGAGTTTTGACACAACCTCTTCCTTTTTGAGAGAATCTTATCCTAAATCTAATACCTACTTATTAAAACCATCTCGGGTCTCCCGCCACTCCGGTTCCTGCAAATCCAGCACCTTGTTTGATGTGGAAATCGCCATTGGCAGGATCCACAAACAAGCCATAGATATCCAGGTTTACAACCGTAATATCATCCAGCGGACGAGAATCTTCTATTAAATCATTGGTCTTGTAAGAGCCACCATAGGAAATAGTAACATTGCTATAATTACCATTCGTAGAGTGTAGCTTCTGACCACCATTAGGACCGGCAAAAATACAGTTTTCAATAGTCACAGTCGGTTTGGAGTTGTTGTCAAGTAACCAAAGGTGAGTCATCTTCTCTGCTATATTTACCAAAGTCACATTCTTGAATTTGATATCAGTCTTCACACGTATATCGGCAATACGGGTATTGAATTCAGTCAATGTACTATTCGTAACATTGATAGCAGGAATTGTACAGCCTGAACCTACGTTGAGGAAACTCCAGCCACCAGTGTTCGATACCCAACAGTTATTGAAGTTAACGCTATTACCTTCTGCACCACTATGGAGACGGACAGCAGAATTAACTTGTTTCACTTCACAGCCTTCAAAAATAATATCGTGGAACTTCTGCGCACCTACCTGAAACATAAATCCACCATCGGAGTTCATGCTGAGGTATTCAAAATTAACATCATTCACTTCGCTTTCGATAGCAAAATAAACTTTATTCAATTGAGACAACTTGCCACTTGCATTTTCCGAACCAACAAAGCTAATATCCTGTATACCCGTTGGAATTGTAATGGTTCCCTCCATATTAAATTCCATACCAGATGCAAAATTCACAGTAACTTTTTTAGTTCCTTCAGCAGCATGCCCCGCCAAAGCCGTTGATATATCCTCAGCAGTAATACCAGGAATATTGATATTAAAAATAAGACTGCCGGACGAACCTGAAGTTTTCGTATTCAGTGTTCCACGCAATACTTCATTGTAGAAAATCTGAGCAATATAAGGTACTCCCATATCCAGACCTTCAAATGTAGCAGCAGCATTTTGTATCTCAGCAGTAGTCAACGCACGGTTTTCAACGACTGTACTATCTTCATTCATCAATACAAGATTCGTAACCCGATCTGTCTCTTCCCAAAGGAAAGTCAGGCTATTAACTGTAGGTCTGTAACTCCTGAATATTTGTTCCGCCGGAGTGGTAAAGGTAAATGAGCTCAACTTTGACTTTAATGATGCATCTGCATTTTCAGCATGCATACGCACCCAATAATTGGTAGTACCATCAAGCCCTTCAAACCAAGTACGGTATTCTACTTTCATCGCTGTATTTGAATCTGCAAACGGAGTCAGAGTATCAGCCAGAATAACAACAGATTTTTCAATCGTTGCAAAGTCGGCATCTTTACTGAATTCAAATACATAGTTGGCTGCGTCAACCACTCTGGTGTGTTTAATCTGAATGGAAGTAGGCTTCAACGTACTTGCCTCGAAAATCAAAGGCTTAAACAAACGGTTCTCACCGGTAGCCACTTCCCAATCGTTTACGTCACGGTCGCACGAAGAAAAGAGTGCGGCTGCCATAACAAGGGATGCGAATATGCTTTTAAGTTTCATAATCTTCATTTTTTAATTCTGTTGTCCGTTTATTAATAACCATAGGAATTTACCAAAAAGCCCTTGGACTGATAAATATCCGTATCATAGATAGCATAAGGATGACGATAGTTACAAGTACCATTGCCAATAGGATATTGTTTCAACATATCACCAATCTCACCACCATTCTTCAGTTTTCCAAGTAATGCACTATAGTCGTAAGATGCATTGATACCGGTAGCCATTACCAGAATTTTGGCAAGTTCGTCACGATAAGTAGTACCTGACCCGGTTTCAGGTTTCGCATAAGTTTTCGGGAACCAGTCTATCTTTTCATAACCTGCAGGAGCCGTACCCAGTTCCTGATAATAATTAGGTGATGAATAATCCACATACAGCTTATCATCTGTCCGCATCTTATAGTACAATACAGTCGGGAAATCCGAAGGCTGATAAGTCTTATCAAAGATGGTCACCGGATGTTGGTTATCAAGCATCAGGCAAAGACTTTCTTTCATAGCTTCAATCTTATTATCCAGCAGTCCCCAACGAATCAGGTCCATTTTACGTACACCTTCACCACCAAATTCCCAAGCACGTTCATTCACAATAGCATTGAAGAAGTCAGAATCATACTTCGCAATTTCAGAAGAACCGGAACCAAATGCACGTTCACGTACTTTTTCCAGAGCCTGACGGGCAGTCATACCTGCCGTTGTATTCTGATGATCCGGTCCGTAAAGCTCATTCATAGCCTCAGCAAACATCAGATAAATATCCGAATAACGCATTACAATCCAGTTGATACCGGTAGCCACACGACCGGCAGCAGCCAAGTGGAGCGCACGATAGGTTTCGCTGGTCCAGTACATACGCCATTTAGCATAGTGCACATTCGTAGCATTCAGACTGAGATCCTCATAATTCTCTTTACGCCAGCGACCGAAAGTCAACGTTACGTCACGGCGTTTATCCGTCTTGCCGAAAGAATAGAAGTAATAAATTGTAGAAGTAACATAGCTACTACCCATACCTTGCTGTCCGTACATAGAACCTTGTTGAACTTCCCAACCCATCAGAGTACCCACGTCACCGGTATTACCTACACCTAAACCAACTTCATAAAGGTTTTCATTATAAGGATTCTGATCCAGATGATTTACTGTTTTCCAGATATTCTCAAAGTCAGGGTCCAATTGATGCGGATTCTCAGGATCACCCAGGATTTCAGCACACTGTTTAGCTGCTATTTCATAGTACTCTTTGTAGTTCTTCACGCGACCTACATAATATCCGTTCATTTCGGGGATGGTAGGATGTTTCTCCAGCTGCATATCCGGGAATTGATTACCATCACGCAGTGACCAGCCACCTGCGAACAAGGCCACACGTGCCAACAGACCTTTAGCAAAACCTTTGCTGATACGTTCCGCTGTAGAAGCTTTACCACTACCTAACCAAGGCAGATATTCGATGGCTTCCTGCAAGTTCTTCACAAGATCGGAGTATACAGTATCACGGTCGATCTTACCGATATATACATTGGAAAGGTCAGAATTGGAAGTTGTTTTCTTATAAGGAATATCTCCATAGATACGCACCAATTCAAAATAAGCCAATGCTCTCAGAGTCAAAGCTTCACCCAGTAACGGCTTGCCGACAGTCGGGTTTGTCTTCAGTAATTCACCTTCACGCATTCCTTCTACGGCAGCGGAAGCAAGTTCTGCAAAACGGAAGATATTATTCCAACGAGTGGTAGAGTTACCGGAATTACCATAATAGTGGTTCTGACCATAGTCGCTGTTTACTTCTTTATAGTTAGTCAGATAAAGATTACAAGTCTCCGTATCACTGATATTCTGCCAGTTCACAGAAATTTTCTGTCCGTAAACATACGTATCGGACATGGTAGCATAAACTCCCATCAGGGCAGCCTCGGCCATAGCCTCGGTATTGAACACATTTGTGTTACTTTGTTTGGAGGGGGTGTCAGTTGCCAGGAAATCATCACATGAAGTAGTGATCAGCATGGCAGCTGCCAAAGTTAATATATATAATTTCTTCATGATCATTAGTTTTTTTAGAGTGTCAGGTTAATACCAAATAAGAATGAATGAGCTTTCGGGTAAGCAGAGTAGTCAACACCCGGAGTCAATGGAGTGCTACGGCGGGTATCTACCTCAGGATCTTGTCCGGAATACTTTGTCCAGCAATGCAGGTTGTAACCAGTGAAGTACACACGCAACTTCTCAACCAGGAACTTCTTAGTCCAAGCCTTCGGTAAAGTATAACCGATTGTAAGATTACTCAGGCGAAGGAATGAACCGTCTTCGATTGCATAGTCCGTCATGACCGTGGAGTTCATCAACGGATGCCAGATCGTAGCATTCTGGTTGATTTCCTGCAAACGTGCCGGATTCGCATATTCACCATACATGATATTGTAGCCGGTTTCAGGATCGATAGTGGTAAAGCGCTTACCCAAAGCCATATCGCTACTCAGATTCTGATACTTTTTGGAACCTGCATACGTAGTATTATCTATTTTATTGGCATTCAGGATATCATTACCATAACTCCAGTTGAACTGTACACCAAAATCGATGCCTTTATAGTCCGCATTGATATTGAAACCACCGGTATGTTTCGGCATGGCATTACCAATCACGGTACGGTCATTCGTAGTGACTTTATCAGAGCCATCATCCGTCAATTTCTTCAGTTTCATGTGTCCGGGACCAAACCAGTTACCGCTGGTTGCAATAATATCACTACAATCGGCTACACCCGGTTTAATGATCCAACGTTTCGTTTCTTCGTTAAAAGTAAAGTCATCGAAAGAATAGAAACCATCTTGTTTGTAACCATAGATCTGACCAATGGATTTACCTACAATGGCACGATAATCATCCGAACCGATACTTACTCCCCAACCGGAAGTAGCAATCATAGAGTCGGAACCATCCAGTTTGTCAACAGTATTGCGGTTGAAAGAGATATTGAAACCCAATGACAAGTTGAAGTCCTTAGTTTCAACGGCATACCAGTTAGCAGTCAACTCCACACCTTTGTTAGTAGTCTGTCCCAAGTTGCGGTATTGAGTACCGTAACCGGAATGAGTCGGGATATCCACAGCCAGAATCAAGTCCTTAGTTACATCTTTATAAGCATCGATTACCACATTCACTTTATCATTAAAGAAACCCAGGTCCAAACCGATGTTGGCAGAAGTCTTGGTTTCCCAAGTCAGGTTCTCGTTACGGAGTGTATTGGTTGGTTTCAAACCACTTTGCACTTTCTCACCGATATAGTAGAGTCTGTTTGCAGAGCTTTCGAAACTGTATTGCTGACGCCAGTAAGAACCTACACGTGCATTACCTACTTGTCCGTAACTTAAACGAAGCTTAGCATTGGAAAGCCAACTTTTAGTAGCTTCCATAAAAGGCTCCTCAGACAGACGCCATGCCAAAGCACCGGCAGGGAAGAACCCCCATTGTTTGCCCGGAGCAAATACGTTTGTACCATCTTCACGAGCTGTGAAAGTCAGATAGTAACGGTCTTTCAACGTATAGTTCAGGCGACCGAAGAAAGAAGAGGTACGTGACGGCTCACCTATATCATTATAAGTAGGCAATGGTTCACCATAATTCCACATAGCCAATACTTGTTCTGCTGTAAAGTCTTTCGGGAAGAATTTGGATTGCAGGGTCATCTTGTCAGATTTACCAGAGAAAATTTCCTGTCCCACCATAATATTGAAGCGGTGATCTTTTGCAACCGTAAAGTCATACGTCAGATGATTCTGTATCGTGAAACGGTAACCATCAGTATATTCACGTTTGGCAACGGGCTGTCCACCATTAGCATTAGATTCACCGGTCTTCTTCAACCAGATATTATCCGTATGTGCTTTCTCGTAAGAGTAACTACCCTGAACGCGATAATCCAAACCTTTGATGATATGGAATGTCAAACCGACATTATAAGAATTAACAAATGAGTACTGCTTCTTAAACTCATTGGTAATGTTGTAAATCGGGTCATTCAACATACTGGCAGATTCTGCCCAGTCAAGTTCCTCGCTGGTACCCACCAGATTCTCCATAGACAAAGTAGTTATACTCTTTATCGGAGCATACTTGACACCATCACGGAGCTTACGGCCACCGGAAACATCGGGACCATCAATTACCGTATTCGTGGTACGGGCTGTAACGTCCAGATCAATGACTTTACCAAAAGATTTATTCAGCTTAATGTTGAAGTTATCACGTACATAGTTAGAGTTCAACATGATGTAATCTTCATCATCACGTGTATAACTGATATTGTAGCGCATGGTTTCCGTACCCCCCGAAAGCGATACATTGAAATTCTTCTGTACGCCGGTATTGCCGTAAAGCTGATCCTGCCAGTCGATACCTTCACGGTATTTGTAAAGGTCTATATCATCCCACATACCATACATGCTATAGAAGCCTGCACTGGATACATTCGGGCTCGAATCGATTTCCTTCTGATAATATACATATTCATAAGGAGAAAGGACATCCGTCAGATTATAAGTCTTCTTTATACCAACATAAGAGTTCACATCTACCACTGTCTTACCGGCTTTGCCACTCTTAGTAGTCACCAGAACCACACCATTAGCACCCTTGGCACCATAGATTGCCGTAGAAGAAGCATCTTTCAATACACTGATATCCTGGATATCACCGGGAGGAATATCATTAATATTCTTCACGATAAAACCATCTACGATATAAAGCGGAGAATTATCCTGAGTAATAGAACCACCACCACGTACACGTACTTTGATTTCAGCATCGGGAGAACCGTCCGTTACCGTTACGTTCACACCTGCCAGATGTCCGCTCATAGCCTGCAAGGCAGAAGTTACAGGGATATCTTTCAGTACCTTGTCGTTCATAGAAGAAACAGAACCTGTCAGGTCTTTCTTCTTCATCGTACCGTAACCTACAACAACTACTTCATCCAACATTTTAGAGTCGTCCTGAAGCTTAATACTCAGTATCTTCCCGGCAATGGCATCTATCTCCTGGGTCTGCATACCTATATATGAGACAACCAGTTTCTTACCTTTGCCACTGACCTTCAGAGTAAAATCACCGTTTATATCGGTAATTGTTCCGTTACCGGCATTACCCTTTTCTACAACGGATGCACCGATAACACCTTCTCCCGTGGAGTCTGTCACATTACCTTTAACAGTAATCTCTTGTGCAGACAGTCCGATAGGAACCATTAGCAGTATAGCCATTAGCCATACAAAACACTTGTTTTTCATTTCTACAGATTTTTGTTTCACATTAATAAAGGATTTAGTTTCACATATTTTTTCCTGTTGCAAAAGTGATAATTTGCAGGTGGAGAGAGGAGTAAAAACTATCGGAAAAAGAGGAAAATATCTGTTATACCAATAAATACAAGGGGGTTACACAAAAAATCCCAGACTTTCACAAGCCCGGGATCCCACATGCAAAAAATGTCAATGTGTTATAGTGCCATTACAATTCATTAACTTAAAGAGCACTCTCAAGTCCTAATGAACCATAACGATTGACTGCACGTACTTTTAAATTTCCTTTCATCACGGATCCTGTTTCGAAAACCGGCTTTTGGGCAAAACCTACTACCTGGTCATTGTCGAAAATGATATAACCGGCAGCATCGGATACAGCTTTCCAAGTAATCTTCGTTCCTTGTTTTTTCAGATTCTGCGGAGCCGGTAGTTTTTCCATCATTGTACGAGGATCCCATCCGTCATTACCCGGAATGATACGTTCGTATACATAGCTATCCGCCTCCTCTTTGGTAACGGTAGCACGACAAGAGCCTTTCGGCGGGTTATTCGGTCCACGTCCGTCATATTCTGTTTTGCGTAGGCTCAAGTCGAGTACATTACCTTCGGCATCACGACTATCATACTCTGCAAATAGTCCGGGAATAGCTCCCATATTGGTCCAACCCTCGGGAGCAAGGGGAATACGCATAGTGGTATGTATATAGACAGCACGCGGCGAGTTGTGCCAAGGACGTCCCAACTTCTGTTTACCGTCGGCAGCAGAGGCATTGCCATCCACAATGCAATCACGGAAAATATATCCGAACTTTGCATCCTTATGACAAGGAGCGACAATTACAGAACCGCTACGTACATTATATAATGTACAGTTTTCAAGTAAAGCATCTCCCCCGCCATAAAAGTAATCGACTGCACCTTCAATCCAGCAGTCTTTCACATAGTGGCGGTGAGAATCATTGGTAGAAGTCATCCAGGTGTCCTGAAAAGAACGGAAAATGCAGTTATTGAACGCTGCACAATCTGCCTGGCTGCTCATAGCCAATGCCTGTGGACCATTCTGGCTCTCTACCCCCCAATCGTTCACATAAGAGATATTCTCAGTATAGAAATGATCGGCTTTCACCTTAACAACGCTCCCCTCAAACTTATAGACTTCGGAAGAAGGATTATGAACCGAATGTTTCCAAAAAGCCGTCTTTGCCGGTTCTGTACCTTCTTCAGGCTTTCCACCTACATTCAGGAGATGATGAATGATGGTTTTATCCTTGTCCTGACCGATTAGGTGGACATACGTTTTGGTTTCGGGTATTACCACGTGTTCCCTGTACGAACCGTTCTTTACGAAAATCAACCACGGCTCTTGCCGGTTGTCGGGTACTGCATCAATAGCAGCCTGAATGCTTGTGTAGTCACCACTACCATCCTGGGCCACTACAGCCTGAAATGGCGATGCAGTATTCCGGGCATGACCTCCTAATAAAATGCCCATAAATAATGCTGTAAGAATTATCTTCTTCATACTTAATATATTTAATAATTGGTTTGAATTTTACTTTACCAGACCGTTCAGATAAACTTCCAGATTGGTATAACCTTCTTTACTCAATGTAGTGGCAATGCCGTCGGAAACCTCTTCCGGATTCAGTCCATGGGCCGTTTCCCAGACATCGGGTATGCCATCGCCATCAGCATCCCGCAGTTCATCGGCTGTAATGCCGCCATCGCTCAATGCAGGCCAGGGGCTGGTGGCTCCTTCCGGTTTCACATCTGCCGGCAAGTCTATCAGGCCGGGAACACTTTCCGCTCCTTTTGTCACACTACCGATATAGGTAGCCGTACCGTTTCTGGTTTCTTCTATCACACGTATATCAATGGCATCCCGTTGCCTGGAGCATCCGGCTTGGTCCAATACGAGTTCATAAGCTTGTTTTGCACTATGAGTAGTGATAATACCTGCATCCAGAGGTTCGGACAGACGCATTTCCTTTTTCACCTTCTTTGTGAATGTATTGTCACAAGAAGCATTATTAATTTGTCCGTAAATTCCTTTGGTCCAGTTATCTTGGGTTACTTCCTCATTTCCTTCGATAACATTGCCGTCTACATAGAGTTTCCCCCATACGTGTTCCATCGGTTTCCAGGCATTGGGTGTGCCGTCCGCATTCGTGCAATACTTCTTTGTACGTACTCCTATGGCGGCAATACGATAGCGGACAGGGCTGTTTTTCGGTGTAGCCGGTCCCGGTTTATAATAATTGTTCACAATATTGATATACATGCCTTCTCCGCCATAGCAACCGTTTCCGGCCCAGTTGTAGAACACGTTATTCCTCATATCCATGTGTTCGCGTTCCTGAGTAAAAGGACGAGGTCCCAGACGGGGTACACGGCTCTCGTGGTGTGCCAGCAGATTATGATGAAAAGAAGCTTTTGCCCCTCCCCAGATGGCTCCATATCCATGTTTACCTTTGGCATGGCCTGCCGTGCGAAGACTTTCGGAGACCAAGCACCATTGAACAGTCAGATTCTCACCACCATATATGGAACAACATTCATCTACCGACCAACTGATAGAGCAATGGTCAATGATTAAATTCCTGCAATCCGTACTTCCAAGTCCGTCAGGCTCTCCACCTCCTTCGTTGCCTACACGAAAGCGTAGATAGCGGACTATTACATTATCAGCATTGATAGTCACCGGATAACGTGCTATACAGATACCTTGTCCCGGCGCACTCTGCCCGGCAATGGTTAAATCTCCATTAGTGATATCAAGGCGTTTATCCAGGAATATCGTTCCGGCTACATCAAAGACAACCGTACGTACTCCCTCCTGTGAAAGGGCGTAACGTAATGTCCCTTCCTGCAGGCCATCTTCCAAAGTCGTTACATGATAGACTTTGCCTCCACGGCCACCTGTTGTATTCCGCCCGAAGCCTTCGGCACCGGGAAAGGCTATCAATTCCTTTGTTGTTTCCGTTTGTTCGTCATCAGGCAGGATACTCGCTCCTGCCGGTATGATTGGAAGCAGGAATAAAGCCAGACATAAGAAACATATAATGTACGCCCCGCTCATTCTGTTTTTCATTCTGTTTTTCATATATACTCTCTTTTTAGATTGGTTCATGTGATGCAAAAGTGAGGAATCCATAGTAAAAAGAGGGGGAAAAACTGATAGAAAAGGGGGACTGATGCTATAAAACGGCGAAAACCACCTGTCCAACCGCATTTATACAAAAAGACGGCTTCCCGATTGAAACCTCCGTTTCATATCGACAAGCCGCCTGTCTCCCATTACAGGAGTGCTTTCAAGTAGGTAAAAACGATGAAAGCAATACTTATAATCTATTCTGAATATCCGAGTTACTATTACGTTGCCCTTTGCTGCGGATATCTCCACCAAATGTGTAGGAGACACCGATGCGGAAACCGGTAAAGGCAAACTGATTATCCGTCGTCATCCGGACACCGTTGGATACCGTCTCAAGTTTCGAATGGCTGATCAGGATATTATTCACATTCAGGCTAAGACTAAGTTTATTATCCAGCATACGATAAAGCAAACCTGCACTGATACCGTAATTAGGCTTTATCAGATAAACTCCACTGTATTGGCGTGAAGTGAACCAACCGGAAAGTGTTCCAATGAATGTCTTCTTCGCATTGAGGAAGAACGTATTACGCAGACTGGCATTGTAGGCCCATCCCTTCTCTTCGGCAGATGTGGAAGCGGCACTGGAAGTCGTACGACTATAGTTTACCCCGTGCTGTACATAAGCCTGCATCCACCCTGTACGGAATGTATATGAATTATTCAATCCAAAGGAGTGCGTCTCCATAAAGTTATCCCATAGGAAAGAACTGACATTTGTTTCCGGATCCAAACCTACCACCTGGAAGAATACATCGTCCGAATAAGAATAGAAAGCGGAAAAATTAAGATTGTTCTTAAATGTATATCCCAATTCGGCATTATATGTATAACTCGGTTTCAAATCTTCCTTTCCACAAGCATAAGTGTACTTATTCTGATAGAACGGGAACGGATTCACCATATTCTGCGAAGGGCGTGAAATACGGTTGGATAAACTAAGATTCAATGCATTCAGTTCATTAGGTGAGTACAAGAAATAGAGCGTAGGGAACAGACGGGTATAATCATGCTTGTCTGTCTTATTCGCCGACTCTGAAATTCCAGTAGTACGGGTATGTTCCATACGTACACCCAACTGCATAGAGAACTGTTTGGAGAACGCACGATTGTAATCGGCATAAAGGGCATAAATCTGTTCCTTATAATGGAAGTAATCATCCTGCACCAGTGTCGGGTCCGAAGTATCATAATTGATGCGATTGCGGGTATCTGTAAAAGAGACCTTGGCACCTGCAGTTATCTTATACTTTTCAAACGGAAGTGTAAAGTCGAGTGCAGAAGAGAATACGTCTACCTTACGGTCTTGCAGATAGCTATAATCGAAATTGGTTCCGGGTATTGCTACACCGTCAGGAGTCTGAGTTTCGGACAGGAAGCCCATATGACTATCCCGGTTATCACGCAGGTAGTCCACATCCCAAGTCATCTTTTTGCCTTTATCACCCCAAGTCTTATCTGTATGAAAGTTCAAGTTAAGACGGTCGGACTTGCCTCCTTCTTTGCTATCTGAGAACAGAAGAGAATCCAAGCGGGTAGTAGCTACGTCATAAACTTCCGTAACGGAAACGGCTTTGGCATCTTTAGGATTACCATAATTATAAACAGCTTGCAGGCCTACAGTCCAGTTACGCTCCAAAGCAACGTCCACACCTGCCTGACCATAATAGCTCTGCATATACTTCTTATAATCCGTACGTCCATCCCAGGTATTCTTGGCGAAATAGCGGCGGTTTGCTTCACGTGTTTCATAGTTACCTTGTGTGGTACCTGCATTGACGAAGGAAGACACACGGCCTTTACTGATATTCAGGTTTACTCCGCCATAGCCGTAATTTTCCTTCTCACCGACATTATAAGAAGCGGATACCGTACCTCCCAAGTAATCTTTAGGACGCGATTTCAGGCGTATGTTGATGATACCTGCATTACCTGCTGCATCATACTTGGACGGTGGAGTGGTGATCACTTCTACTTTCTGTATCAGTGAAGCGTCATAAGACCGGAGATAGTCGATCAGCTCGTCACCGGAAAGTTTCGTTTCACGGTCGTTGATATATACCTTCACGCCTCCTTTACCTATAATATCAATACTATTCTGCCCCACACGCAAACCAGGTACTTCGCGCAAAAGGTCGAGTGCATTTCCACCGGCAGAGGCAATGGAATTGTGGGTATCAAAAACCACTCTGTCCACCAGACGTTTGATTACCGGACGAGCGGCTGTAACAGTCACTTCATTTAAAAAGGTAGAAGAGGATTTCAGAGTGAGCATACCTACATTCTTATTTTCCCGTAAAGAGACAGGCAGGTAGATGTCTTCACAACCGATTAGAGTGATATGCAACAGATATTCCCCTTTAGGTTGAGTAAAGGTAAAACAACCTTGTGCGTCCGTCAGCATACCTGTAATGTATGTACTGTCTTTAGCTTGCTTTAAAAGGATGTTTGCTACTTCCATCGGCTGATTGTTTTCATCTTGTACGCAACCGGAGAGTTGATAACTTTGAGCAGAAATAGAAACTGCTACACATAACATAAGGAATAAGAATGTTAGTCTTTTCCCGATAGACTTCATTGAATTTGCTTTCATCGTTTGATTGATTTTAATGTTTCACTTTTCGTTTTTACCTGATGCAAAATTAAGGGTGAAACGTGTCTCAAACGGTCTATATCGGGATATAAAAGTTCTATATTAGCGTCATTAACACAATTCATTATCAGCGCATTACATTCTTCATTCTCTATATTTACCTTTTTAAGGTCTAATGCCCCAAAAACAGATGCTGTAGACACACTTATTGGAGGTTTAGCCAAAAGTACGTAGCAGTTTGGGAAATTAGGAAGAACTGTCAACTTTTCTCCTATACCCTCTGCAAGAGCTGTACCTCTTAAAATACAATATGGTACATCTGCACCAAAGCTCTTACCTATTTTCATAAGTTCTTCTTGTGAAACATTAAGTCTGAAAAGGTTGTTGATACCTACAAGAGTTGCTGCACAGTCACTACTGCCACCGGCAAGTCCTGCTGCTACAGGTATATTCTTTACAAGCTCTATTTCTATACCCTCTTTAATATTATATGTTTCTCGCATATATTCAGCAGCTCTATAAACTAAATTTCTGCTGTCACAAGGCAACCATACTAAATTACTTTTTAACTCTACTTTACCTGTATCTGTCTTTTTAATATGCAAATTGTCGCAAAGATTTACAGTCTGCATTATCATTTCCAACTCGTGGTATCCATTTTCCATTTTTCTAATGGCGTCAAGAGTAATATTTATTTTTGCTCTTGCTCTTAATTTAATATCATCCATACACCTATACCTCCCAAAAACATTTACATTGATTATATCAATAATACTCTAGGTTTTCAACAAAATATTGTGAACAAGATATTTGTATGCTATAATTCTAGCAAGGAGTGATTGTATGAAGATTGGTAAGTTACCTAACAGCCTTTTAAATAAGATTGTATTAGACCC
>OGLT01001278.1_pt1 | contig 13852 bp, 8 predicted proteins | sample 1572911 | NCBI WGS metagenome assembly OGLT01 (sample SAMEA2582014, study PRJEB24529) | metagenome | biome: Human gut stool | place: China | collected 2011 | reverse complement strand
CAGCAGGATGCGAGCGACAGCGAAGCAGACGCTGGGAGCCGCAACCCGGGCAGTGTCACCGAAGGTGACTGAGAGGGCTACACCACCAAACACCACAGCGGCGTCGTGATGAGCCAATTTCAACACCCGCGCCCCTCCGGGCGGTATGATTTTTCTGCATACCTTGCAGAAAAAGAGGCCAAGACCCATTCTGTCAGGTCTTGGCCTCTTTTCTGTTTCCTTTATAGGCCGAACAAATCGGCGTGTGTGCCGGTAGCAACCAAGTACAGCTCCGTATCTGTCTGCCGATAAATCAGCAGCCAGTCCGGCTGTATATGGCATTCACGGCAACCGGTATAATTGCCTGTTAAGCTGTGGTCTCGGTTCTTTTGTGGTAATGCGTCAGGCACTCGCAGCACATCAACAACCGCTTGCAGCAAATCCATTTTATAATGCCGCTTGATGCAGGTTTTATAATCTTTCTTAAACTGCGTGGAAGTGTTCAGTTTTAACACGGTTTAGTCCTCCGCCGCCAGTTGAGCGAAGAAGTCGGCAGTAGAGCCCTCAAAGTGTTCTCCCTTGCCGGTTCTAATCATGCTGTCCACTTCATCAATCGCCGTTTGTGTCTTGGCATTGGGTATCTCTGCATCCTTAAGAGCCTTTAAGCTCTGCATATACGCCACCAGATAGATCAAATCATTATCCGGCATCTCATCCAGCAGGGTTCTTGCTAATTCTCTTATACTCATAACACACCCATCCTTTCGTGTAAAGTTTCAGGCTTATAAGTATTATAGCACTTTTTTTCTTTATTTAACAATCCTGCGTACCTTTTCCCAAAAAGCAAAAGCCCCACGACACACGCCGCTTTTCAGCGGTATATCGTAGGACTTTTTGGAGCTGGTGACAGGAGTTGAACCTGCAACCCACTGATTACAAATCAGTTGCGCTGCCATTGCGCCACACCAGCGAGTATCGTTTGCACAGGGTACTCTAGTAGAATACCAGAAACCTCCCCGCTTGTCAATATCTTTGTCCGGCCCGCTGTCGGCCCATGCAGCGCTGTTTCAGGGCGTTTCGAGACATCCGCGAGGCGATTCACGCAGATCCGGCCACATTATGGCCGGAATGTGATAGAATAAAACAAGCTCAACATTTATGCTTATTTCACAAGTTTCTGCCGCTTCGTTTGGAACTTCTGCGCAAAACTCACATTTTTCAGAGGAGGTTTCTATGATCTCTTATCGCAAGCTTGCAATGCGCGTTCTGGGGCATCCGCTGCGGGTGCCGTCCCCCCGGCCCGCGTCCCACCGGGTGACGGCGCTGGCGCTGACAGCCGCAATGGTGGCCGGCATGGCCGCACCGGCGTATGCGGATACCTATTACATAGGCGATGGTGACATCACCATCACCAAAGACGAAACCGGCACCCAGGTCAAGCAAGGCAACAACACAAAAACAGACACGGACGGCAATATCATCATCAAGGGCGGCAAGAACCCAGAGGGTACCACCGCCTCCGGCGGCAGCTCTTCTACCGGCATCACCTCCGCACCCTCTCCCGCCCAACCCAAGTTGACCGCTCCCCCATCAGAAGACAGCGAAAACGAAGACAAGGTCTACCTCGGCGACACCAAGGGCAGCACGTCTTCCACCGGCAGCGGCGAGGAAAACGAGAACCAGCCTGACGACACTACCGGCGGCGAAGAAAGCAAGAACCAGCCTGACGACACTACCGGCGGCGAGGAAAACGAGACTGATCCCACGAAAAAGGACCAGACCGGCGGCAAGAACACCGGCGCGGGAAGCTCTGACCCTGAGAGCAAAGGCTCTGAGAGCGGCACCTCCGGCTCGGCGGGCGGCACTCCCACCACCGGCAGCGAGACCCCTGCCGAAGGCACGGAAGGCACGGAAAGCACGGAGAGCAGCCTCTCTACACCCAAAAGCCAGTTCACGTACACCGGTGCATCCCTCAAGGTCGCCGACGCCAATGACGACGAAGAGACCCGGAACGAATCGACTACGGTCTTGGAACGCGCGGCGGAAAACTTCAGGAGCACAGCCGAAAACGTCACCAACTATGTCATCCGCATCATCAACAAGGCCAAAGGCAATGACAACACCCTCAACGTGACGCTGGACAATGTCAACATTAAGGCCAAAAATGACGCCGCCCTCAGCGTCGAGGGCGCGGGCAACACGACGATCACGCTCAAGGGCGACAATACCCTCACCAGCGACGGCCAACATGCCGGCCTCGAGCACAACGAAAAGGACTATTATGGCAGAGAAGACACCGGCAAACTGACCATCACATCCGGAAATGAAAATGGCCGCAACACCGGCAGCCTGACCGCCACAGGCAGCGGTGCCTCTGCTGGCATCGGCAGCGTCTGGAACACCGGCAAAGTAAGCAACAGTGGTGCCGGCACCATTGAGATAACAGGCGGCGACATCACCGCCATCGGTGCCTCCGATGGTGCCGGCATTGGCAGCGGTACATGGGCTACCGGCGAAACCAATATCACCATCAGCGGCACTGCCAAAATCAATGCGCGGACCGATCAGGGTGGTGCCGGCATCGGCAGCGGTGACGGAAGCACCGGCCAGACCACAGTCACCATCAAGAGCGGCACCATCAAGAACGCCACCGGTGGCAACACCGGCGACGGCATCGGCGGAGGTTGCGATAGCAAGAATATTACCGTCAAGATCGAGGGCGGCACCATCGAAAAAGCGAAGGGCGGCGACGGCTATGGTTCCCACGACGCCGGCGACGGCATCCACAGCGACGGCGAGCTCACCATTCCTGACAAAGCCACCATTGTCAGCTCCATCGGCGGCAACGGCGACAGCAGAAACAGCAGCAGTAACGCCGGCCACGGCATCTACAGCGGCGGCAAGCTCACCATCAAGGGCGACATCGGGACTGCGCAGGGCGGCAAAGGCAAAACTACCGCCGGCCACGGCATCTACAGCAAAGGCGACCTCAACATCTCCGACAACGCCACCATCACGAACGCTACCGGCGGCGCTTCTACCGATGGCTACGCCGGCGACGGCATCCACAGCGACGGCAAGCTCACCATCTCCGGCGGCACCATCGGAACCGCACAGGGCGGCAACGGCACAATTTCCGGCGGCAGCAGCATCCTTGGCAATACCATGGAAATCCTTGCCGGTACCATTCAAAAAGCCATCGGCGGCAACTCCACCGGCACCGGCGAGAACGACACCGGCGGCGACGGCATCAGCGCCCGTGAGTTCAACATCTCCGGCGGCAAGATACAGCAGGCCACCGGCGGCGCTTCTACCAACGGCAGCGGCGGCAGCGGCATCTACAGCAGTACGCTCACCATCTCCGGCAACGCCACCATCGGAAACGCGCAGGGCGGCGACGGCAATGCCTCCGGCGGCAGCGGCATCCTTGGCAAGACCATGGAAATCCTTGCCGGTACCATTCAAAAAGCCATCGGCGGCAATGCCAGCAACGGCACCGGCGGCAGCGGCATCCGCAGCAACGGTAACGGTACACTCACCATCAAGGGCGGCAAGATAGAGCAGGCCACCGGCGGCGATTCCGAGAAGTACGGCGGCAGCGGCATCTACAGCAGCAGTAAGCTCACCATCTCCGACAGCGCCACCATCGGAAACGCGCAGGGCGGCAAAGGCAAAGGCAAGAGCGGCGGCAGCGGCATCTACAGTTACGGCGACCTCACCATCTCCGGCGGCAAGATACAGAAGGCCACCGGCGGCGCTTCTACCGATGGCAACGGCGGCAGCGGCATCTTCAGCGGCAGTAATCTCACCATCTCCGGCGGCACCATCGAAACCGCGCAGGGCGGCAAAGGCAATGCCTCCGGCGGCATGGGCATCCGCAGCGGCGGTACGCTCACCATCTCCGACAACGCCACCATCGGAACCGCGAAGGGCGGCGACGGCACGGCGGACGACGGCACCGGCGGCACTGGCATCTACAGCGCCGGTAGGCTCTTCATCTCCGGCGGCGAGATACAGAACGCTACCGGCGGCAACGGAGGCAGCGGAGGCAGCGGAGGCAGCGGCATCCGCGGCGATAGCGCTGTGAATATTTTGGGCGGTATCATTAAAAATGCCGAGGGTACGGGCGGCGGCGCAGGCATCGGCGGCGGCGCGAATTCCTCTCAGGCTACCACCATCAACATCTCCGGCGGCACCATCAACGCGCAGGGCGTCGGCGGCGGTGCAGGCATCGGCGGCGGTAAAAACTCTTCCGGCGCGACCAAGATCGACATCTCCGGGAATGCGCTCGTGTACGCGCATGGCAACGACGGCGCAGCCATCGGTTCGGGCGAATCCTCCGCCGGCGAGACGACCATCACCATCCACGATACAACTGCCGAAAAGGGTGTCAAAAGTGCTTTTGCCTACAACGGTGCAGGCATCGGCAGCGGTCATTACGCCTCCGGCAAAACTCACATCACCATCCGCAACGCGTCTGTGAGTTCTCTGGAGTCCTCCACTGCTTCCACTAATAACCCGGGCGCCGGCATCGGCAGCGGCAAACGCGCCAAGGGCAACACCGACATCACGATAGAAGGCAGCACGGTAAAGGCCGTCGGCGGCTACGGCGCAGCCATCGGCAGCGGCAGTGAAGGAGACTTCTACAGTCCTCCTACGGGTACGCCGAACGCCCTCAAGACCATTATCCATATCACTGACAGCAACGTCACAGCCTCCAGCGACTCCAGTGCAGCCATCGGCAGCGGCAGCTATTCTACCAACGCCACGGACATCGAGATCACCGGCGGCACCATCAATGCTTCGAGTTATGATGGTTCCGGCATCGGCAGCGGCGATAGCGCCAAGGGCGACACCGACATCAAGATCAAAAACAGCAATGTCACAGCCAAGGGCTTTATCGACGTCAGGTATGTAAGCCACGGCACAGGCATCGGTTCCGGTCTCTCTTCTTCCGGAAAGACTACCATTGATATTTCTGGCGGCACTGTTAAGGCCACGGGCAGCGGCGACGGCTACAAGGGCAGCGCGGGCATCGGTTCGGGCAGCTACTCCACCGGCGACACCAGCATCACTCTCCGCGACGGCGTGACCGTTACGGCCACCGGCGGCGGTAATTCCTCCCTTGGCGGCGGCGGCGGCGCAGGCATCGGCAGCGGCAGCGACGCCAATGGCAACACCACCATCCTCATCGAGGGTGCAGCAAAAGTTACCGCTACCGGCGGCTCCACCGCTGCGGGCATCGGCTCCGGCCACTATGTCGGTGACATCAACGATCCCTCTGTGGGCAGCACCACCATCACCATCCGCAACAGCGACGACGGCCGCGTCATCCCCATCATTGAGGCCAAGGGCGGCAGCAATGAGAACGGATCCTGCTGGGCTTCCGGTGCCGGCATCGGCTCCGGCGGCAACACCCTTAATAAGACCACCATCAACATTGAGGGCGGCGAAATCACGGCCACGGGCGGCGTCAGCCTTGACTCTCGCAATCACTCCGACGAGCGGCTCAGCGGCGCAGGCATCGGCTACGGCTCCAACGTCTCCGGCGAGACCGAGATCAATATCAAGGGTGGCACCATCACCAAGGTCACTGGCGGCAAATACGGCGGCGCAGGCATCGGCAGCGGCAGCAGTGACACCAAAGACGACAGCAAGAAGGGCGCTGTCACCATCAACATCACCGACGGCACCATTGAAAAGGCCGAGGGTAAGAACGGCGGCGCCGGCATCGGTTCGGGCTATTACGGTCGCTCTTCCACGGTCAACATCTCCGGTAACGCCGAACTCAAAGACGTCAGGGGCGGCAATCTCGCTGCCGGCATCGGCTCAGGCTATGACTCCGACAAGGTGGACGTCGTGATCGACGGCGGCACCATCAACGCAACGGGCGGCGATTCCGCTGCCGGCATCGGCTCGGGCCTTAATAGCCGCAGCAGCGTGACCATCAAGAGCGGCACGGTCAACGCCAAAGGCAACCAGCATAGCAACAACTTCGGTTCTTCGGGCATCGGCGGCAGCTACGCCGATGTCACCATCAGTGGCGGCACCATCACAGCCACCGGCTATGACACCGGCGCCGGCATCGGCGGCAGCGACAACAACAACTCCAGCAGTATCACGATAACCGGCGGCACCATCACCGCCACCGGCACCAGCGAAGCCCCTGCCATTGGCAACGGCAGCGTCTCCATCAGCAATGCCGACGCCCCGCTGGACATCACCGCAACCGCCCCCGACGCCGACAATGCTATCCAAAGCAGCGACGGCAAGAAGCTGGACAAAGTCATCCAGCTCGCGGAAAACGGCAAGAAGGGCCTCGTGAAGCTCGTAAAGAGCGGCACCACCAGCATCTCGCGGCTCTTCCACAACGGTGTCTACGCGGACAGCCATTCCACTTCTCACTCCCCCGACCGCGTAACGCCCGAGATGAGTGAGGCAGAAAAGGCCAAGTACGGCGACATCGCTTCTGTCCACAACTGGAAAGTCAGCGACCATCAGGAGCCGACCTGCGGCAAGGACGGCTACATCGATTACATCTGCATGGTGGACCACTGCGGCACCACGTTCCGCCACACTCTCCCCGCCACCGGCCAGCACACCTGGAACGAGGGTGTCGTCACGAAGAAGCCCACCTGCACTGAGCTGGGCGTGCGCACCTTCACCTGTACCGTCTGCCACAATACCCGGACTGAGGCCATTGAGGCCCCCGGCCACGAGTACGGCGAGTGGGTCATTGACCGGGACGCCACCTGTATCGAGGAAGGCTCCAAACACCGTGATTGCATCCGCAGCGACGCTACCCAGACCGAGAGCATCCCCGCCACCGGCCAGCATCAGTGGAAAGTCCTCTCCACGACAGCGGCTACCTGCGGCCAGGACGGCACCGTCACCTACCAGTGCGAGGTCTGCGGCGATACGAAGACCGAAACGCTCAACGCCACCGGCCAGCACAGCTACGGCGCGGGCGTCGTGACCAAGGCCGCGACCTGCACCGAGACGGGCATCATGACCTATACCTGCGTCGTCTGCGGCGACAGCTACACCGAGAGCATCCCGGTGGATAAGACCGCCCACAAGTGGGATGCAGGCGTCGTCACGAAGGAGGCCACCTGCACTGCCGACGGCGTGCGCACCTTCACCTGTTCTGCCTGCGGCGATACCCGGACTGAGGCCATTAAGGCCCTCGGCCACGAGTACGGCGAGTGGGTCATCGACAGGGACGCTACCTGTGTCGAGCAAGGCTCCAAGCACCGTGACTGCATCCGTGGCGACGATACCCAGACCGAGGCCATCCCCGTCAGCAAGACCCACACCTTCGGCGAGTGGGTCATCACCAAAGAGCCTACCTGCACCGAGAAGGGCGAGAAACAGCGCAGCTGCACGGTCAGCGGCTGTGTCGTCACTGAGACGCAGGAGCTGCCCGCCCTCGGCCATCAGTGGAGCGACTGGACGCCTGTCGAAGGCGACAGCAGCCGCGAGTACCGCATCTGCGCGGTCTGCAATGCGGTGGAGTACCGCGGTGTCTCCCACAGCGGCGGCGACAGCGACAGCAGCACCATCTCCACCGGCCTGCGTGTCCTTGACCCGGCTCAGGCCGACATCCTCCAGAACGCCCAGCTGGTCCGGCTGAACCAGATCAGCGATGTTCTCTACATCGATGTCACCCATGAGACGGCGTCCCTGCAGGGCGTCCTTTCCGATTTGACCGGCCTCCGCTCTGAGCGCATCGAGACCGTTGTCTTCTCCACCGAACGCTGCACTTCCACCCTCTCCCTCTCCGATGTTGCAGCCCTCGGTGCGGGCGATACGCCTTTCACCCTCAGCCACAGCGGCTCCACCGCCACCTTCACCGTGGGCGGCGCAGACCACACCGCACTGCTGAGGTAAGCACATTGCCATTCTCTATTCCTTCCACATAACGACCAAGGCCCCCGCAGTTCTGTTCCAAACTGCAGGGGCCTTGGCGTTTTATTATGATAAAATTTTACTTCAGCTCCCGCTGTACGGCAGCGAAGTCCTCGAGGGTCAGGGCCTCGGGGCGGATGCGGGCGTCGAAGCCCGCCGCCTCGATGGCCGCGATGACCTTATCTTTCGGCAGGCCGAGGCCGCTGGCGATGGCGTTGGCGGCGGTCTTACGGCGCTGGCCGAAAGCGGCACGGATGAGGGCAAAGTAGCCGTCCTCGTCCTCCACCTGTACGGCGGGAGTGGGGCGGATGTCCATCCGCACAACGGCGCTGGTGACCTTCGGGGCCGGGTAGAAGCTGCCCGGCGCGGCGGTGAACATCATCTTCGACTTTGCATAGTAGCTCACCGCGCAGCTGATGGCGCTGGAAGCGCGGGTGCCGGGGGCTGCGGCCAGACGGTCGGCGGCCTCCTTCTGCACCATGACGGTGAGGTTCTGGATGGGCAGGCGGTCGCCCAGCAGCTTCATGACGATGGGGCTGGTGATGTAATAGGGCAGGTTGGCGCAGACGGCCACCGGCATTCCGGGGAACTCCTCCTCGATGAGGGCGCGGAGGTCCACCTTGAGCACATCGTTCATGACCAGCTTGAAGTTGTCCACACCGGCCATCGTCTCCTCCAGCAGGGGCGGCAGGCGCTCGTCCACCTCAATGGAGACGACCTTTGCGGCGCGTCGGGCCAGCTCGCGGGTCAGCACACCGATGCCGGGGCCGATCTCGATGACGCCATAGCGTCGATCCACGCCGCTGGCATCCACGATCTTGAGGGGCAGACCGGGGTTGATGATGAAGTTCTGGCCAAAGCCCTTGGACAGGGCAAAATCATATTTCTCGCACAGGGCGCGGACGTAAGACAGGTCGGTCAGCTCCGGCATAAGTTTCCATCCTTTCCTCGGGCAAAAAGGCCTCCGGCAGGAGCGCCGGGGGCCTTTGCGGTATCTGGTTTCGTTTATTCTGCGGTGGAAGAGGCCGTTTCCTCGCTGGAAGCGGCACTTTCGGCAGCGGTCTCACTGGACGCAGCGGCCTCCGAAGAAGCCGCCTCGGCCGCCGCGCTGTCGGCTGCGGTGCTATCGGAAGCAGCTTCGCTGGAAGCCGCCTCGTTGACACCACTGACGGTGGTGGTGCCGCTCATCTGCTGCGCCGTGCTGACAGCGCGCTGGATCTGCGGGTCGTTCTCAACGGTGTAGTCGTAATACGCGGTCTGCTCATCCGCCGTCAGCGGGCGGTCCACATCCACGCTCAGGCCGGTGCCGTCGAAGCAGCTGCCGTCGCCGCAGATGAGCTTTGCCACGGTGATGACCACGGCACTGCCATCGGAAAGGCGCTGCGGGCTGCTCTGGATGGTGCCCTTGCCCATCGTGGTGGTGCCCACCAGACGGGCACCGTTCAGGGTGCGCAGACTGCTGGCGAACAGCTCGGCCGCGCTGGCGGTGCTGCCATTGACCAGGCAGACCATGGGCAGGCTGACATACGAGTCGCCGGTGCTGCTGCCCAGCACGGTGCGGGTGCCGTTCTGATCCTCGGCATAGGCCAGCGTCCCTTCCGGGGCCACGAGGTCGATGCAGCTGAGGGCATCGTCCAGCAGGCCGCCGCCGTTGTCGCGGAGGTCGAAGACCAGGCTCAGGGCATTGTTGGCGCTCAGGCTGCGGATGGCGTAGTCCAGCTCACTGGGGGTAGAGGCATCGAACTGACGGATCTTGATATACCCCACATTGCCCTGCAGCATCTGGAAATCCACCGTTGTGGTCGAGTAGCCGGAATGGGTCAGGTCTACGGTGTGCTCGGTCGCCTCGCTGTCCAGCCAGGTCACATTGACGCTCGTGCCGGACTCACCGCGCAGGCGGGTCTGGATGGCATCCACACCGCTCAGGCTCTTGACATCGGTGCCGTCCACAGCGGTGATGTAGCAGCCCACCGTGATGCCGGCTTCCTTGGCCGGGGATTCGTCGTAGACTTTGGTCACCTTGGCGTAGCCGGACTGGTCCACGGCCAGTTCCACGCCGATGCCCAGCAGGGTGCCGTTCTGGGCGTTCATCAGGTCTGTGTATGCGGAGGCCGTATAATACCGGGCGTATTTATCGCCGGTGCCCAGCAGATAGCCTGCGGTCAGGCGGTCGTACAGGGTGGTCTCGTCGATCTGGTAATAATCGTTGCTGCGGACGTAGCGGTCCACCTCGGCGATCTTATTGTACATGCTCTCCTTTTCCTTCACGCTGGAAACAGTGCTGTCGAACAGGCGCATCGCCACCAGCATCGTGATGGAAAAGGTCACCGTCATGGCAAGGATCACGATGCTGACCGCCATGCCAACAGAGATTTTGCGATTCATTGTGTGGTTTCCTCCTCGGTCAGACCAGCAGCATCACGACCACGCTGCCCAGCAGAGAAAGGGTGAACACCCCTGCCAGGATCAGGCAGCCCCAGCGCAGGATGCGCTTGCGTTTTTCTTCGTTCATAGGACCGAACGGCCTCCTTTGATACCATCAGGAATTATCTTATGGGAATATAACTTCTAGGATTCACAGCATTGGCCTTGGAACCGCCCTTCCAGACTTCGAGGTGGAGGTGGTTACCGGTGGAGTTGCCGGTGCTGCCCACATAGCCGATGATCTCGCCCTGCTGGACATATTTGCCCGCAGAGGTCGCCACCGAGCGCATGTGGCCGTACAGCGTACTGTACTGGTTGCCATCCGACATCTTGCCGTGGTAGATGATGACATAGTTGCCGTAGCCGCCGCTGGACCAGCCCGCCACCTGCACATAGCCGCTGGCTGCGGCATAGATGGGCGTTCCGGCAGGGGCCGCAAAGTCGGTGCCGGCGTGGAGCTTGTTCACGCCCGTCACCGGGTTCTTGCGCCAGCCGTACTCGCTGGAGATGCGGGTATAGCTCTTGAGCGGGCAGATAAAGCCGGTGAAGCTCAGCTGCGGCTTGGCCGCAGCCGCCTGGGCGATGAGCTTCTGGATCTCCTTCTTGACCGCCTCATAGTTCATCTCATCCGACTCGATGGCCGCCTGTGCATCCTTCTGGGCCTGCTGAGCCTCGGCTGCGCTCATCTTGGCGGCAGCGACGCTGGAGTTCAGCTCCTTCTGCTTTGCGCTCATCTGGTTGTTCTGTGCATCCAGATCTGCCTTTTTGCTCTGCAGGTCTGCCTTCTGCGTCTTCAACTCGGTTCTCTGCTCTTCGAGCTGGAGCTTGTCGTTTTCCAGCGCTTCCTTCGCGTTGCGCATATTGGTCAGGATCTCGGTATCCTTGACCGAGATGTCCTGCAATGCTTCGTTGAAGGTCAACAGCTCATACAGGTTGGTGACCGAGGAGAGCATCGCCACGCTGCCGCCCTCCCGCAGCTCCTGCATGGCGGCCATGTGGCCCTTGAAGGCGCTCCACTGGGCGTCGATCTCGCCCTGCTTGGCGGTGATCTCCTCCTCTTTGGCGGCGATCTCCTGCTCCTTGGCGGCGATCTCCTGCTCCTTGAGGCCGATGCTGTTCTGCACCTGAGCGATCTGCGTTTTGAGCACACTGATCTGCCCCTGGACCACCGTGACCTTTTCCTTCAGTTCGGATTCCAGAGCCTTGGCGGCCTGTTCTTTCTTTTTGGCGTCGGACAGCTCTTTTTTGTGCTGCTCGATGGATTGGCTCAGCTTGTTCAGCTTGTTCTGCAGGCTGGACATGCTGGTCGCCGCCGCGGCCGGGTAGACCGAAACGGTCAGCAGCAGGCAGGCCATGGCCAGAAACAGGCTGGCCGCCCGCATCGCGCGGCCGGGGTGGCGGCTGGGTCTTGCGTGGGCGGGGCGGTGATACAGCCGGAACCCGGCCGAATGTTTTGCTTTCATCGCGGTCTCCCCCTTCGCTTACACATTCAGGTGCTTGCGGATGGAGAACATGCTGCCCAGACCGCCGATGAGCGCACCCGCCGCCAGACTGTAGAGCAGGATCGTCTGCCAGACGTTCTCCACCGGAACGAGGGCCGCACCCATGAGCATCTCCCACAGGCCGCCGAAAGTGCCGGATACCTGCACGATGTAGTAGTAGCCGCCGATACTCGCCGCCGAGGTGATCGCGCCGGAGATAAGGCCCATGGTCAGGCCCTCGACGAAGAAGGGCAGCGTGACCATGGCGTTGGTCGCGCCCACATACTTCATGATCTCGATTTCCCGCCGCCGGGCGAAGACGCTCAGGCGGATGGTGCTTCCCACCGTGATGATGCTGACCGCCATCAGGACGAGGATGATGATCTGCCCGCCCTTGGTCACGGCCCGCTGGATCTCCACGAAGGTGTGCGTCATCTCCACCGGCGCTGAGACACTGTACACGCCGGGGATGGTCTGGAAGGTCTGGCTGATGGAAGCCATCTGGCTGAGGTCGCTCAGCGAGACCCGGTAGTTGGCTTTGAAGGGGTTGTCGTTTTCAAATTCGTCCAGCAGGGAGGCATAATCCGACAGGAAGCCTTTGTAGGCATTCAGGGTGTCCTGCTTGGACATGAACTGCACCCCGCTGACGCCGGGGGTGGAGGCGATGCGCTCGCCCACAGCGGCGGTGGCGGCATCGTCGGCCTCCGGGTCCACGAAAACGACCATCTCGTTCTGCTGGCCCAGATAGTTGACCATGCTGTCCACATTGACCTCGGCCAGGTTTGCAAAGGTATTCAGCGTCATGCAGACGCTCAGAGAGGCGATGCAGGCAATGGTCATGGCCCAGTGCTTGCCCAGGTTGCGCACACCGCGCCGGGTCAGGAATGCAAAGGTGGAAAGTTTCATACCAGTGCCTCCTTTCCGGTCTCCAGTGTGATCTCGCCGGTCTTCTCCAGGCTGTCCAGCGGCAGCGCCAGATCCGGTTCTGTCTCCCGGTCGGCCGGGATGTCGGAGACGATGCGGCCATCCTTCAGGGTCACGACCCGCCGGTGGAAGCGGTGGACCAGCTCGTGTTCGTGGGTGACGACCAGCACGGTGATGCCCATGCCGCTCACCCGCTCCAGAAGTTCCATCATCTCAAGGCTCAGTTCGGGGTCGATGTTGCCGGTCGGCTCGTCCGCGATGACGAGCTTGGGCGCATGCGCCAGTGCGCGGGCCACGGCCACGCGCTGCTGCTCGCCGCCGGAGAGGAACTCCGGGTAGACGTTGGCCTTGTCTTCCAGATGGACCAGCTCCAGCATGTAGGGCACACGCTCCTTGATCTGTCTGCGGCCGATGTTGGTCACGTGCATGGCGAACGCGATGTTCTCATAGACCGTCATGGTGGGGATGAGGCGGAAGTCCTGGAAGATGATGCCCATCTGACGGCGCAGATAGGGGATCTTGTGGCGGCGGATCTTCGCAACATCCTTGCCGTTCACCAGGACACGGCCCTGGCTGGCCTTTTCCTCCCGGAGGATGAGCTTGAGCAGGGTGGATTTGCCTGCGCCGGAGTGGCCCAGCAGGAAGACGAACTCGCCGTCGTCCACATGGAAGTTGATGTCCTCCAGCGCGGGCTTCGTGCCCTTTTTATATTGCTTGGAAACATGTTCAAAATCAATCATCAGTTTAGTTGCTCCTGACGTAGTTATTTGGTCAGTACCCAAAAAGAACCGGCCAGCATCGGTTGCGAGCGGCCGGTTCCAGCGCCGGCGGCTTTGTGCCGCACAGCGAACATCAATATTTGGCCGGGTTGTTGGACAGGTACTTCTTGACCATCAATGCTACCTTGAAGACGATAGCGTCGTCGAACTCACGCAGGTCCAGGCCGGTCAGCTTTTTGATCTTTTCCAGACGATACACCAGCGTATTGCGGTGGACGAACAGGCCGCGGCTGGTCTCAGAGACGTTCAGGTTGTTCTCGAAGAAGCGCTGGATGGTGAACAGCGTCTCCTGATCCAGGCTCTCGATGCTGCCCTGCTTGAACACCTCGCGCAGGAACATCTCGCACACGGTGGTGG
>OGLT01001275.1_pt1 | contig 13860 bp, 10 predicted proteins | sample 1572911 | NCBI WGS metagenome assembly OGLT01 (sample SAMEA2582014, study PRJEB24529) | metagenome | biome: Human gut stool | place: China | collected 2011 | reverse complement strand
GAATGTGCCCTATCGAGACTCCTGAAGGTCCTAACATCGGTCTGATCAACTCTCTGGCATCTTATGCAAGAATTAATGAGTACGGATTTATTGAAGCTCCATATAGAAAGATCGATAAGACAGATCCTAAGAATCCCCGTGTCACAGACGAAGTTGTATACATGACAGCAGATGAAGAGGATAATTATCATGTGGCACAGGCGAATGAAGCTTTGGATGAGAATGGCTATTTTGTACGTAACTCCGTATCTGGTCGTTACCTGGATGAAACACAGGAATATCCTAAGACTATGTTCGACTACATGGACGTATCACCTAGAATGGTATTCTCAGTAGCTACTGCATTGATTCCATTCCTGCAGAACGATGATGCGAACCGTGCGTTGATGGGATCTAACATGCAGCGTCAGGCAGTACCTCTTATGATTACAGAAGCACCTGTAGTTGGTACGGGTATTGAAGTAAAGACAGCTGTAGACTCTGGTGTATGTGTTGTGGCTAAGAAGCCTGGTACAATCACATATGTATCTTCCAAGATGATCAGAATGACTTATGATGATGGCGAGAAGGCAGAGTTCCATTTATATAAATTTACTCGAAGCAATCAGTCAAACTGCTACAATCAGAAGCCTATCGTATTCAAGGGCGATCATGTAGAAGCAGGACAGGTAATCGCTGATGGTCCTTCAACCTGTGGCGGTGAACTTGGTCTTGGTAAGAACCCTCTGATCGGTTTCATGACCTGGGAAGGTTATAACTACGAAGATGCCGTTCTGTTAAGTGAGAGACTGGTTCAGGATGATGTATATACATCCATTCATATGGAAGAGTACGAAACAGATGCACGTGATACCAAGTTGGGACCGGAAGAGATCACAAGAGATGTTCCTGGTGTTGGTGATGATGCACTCAAGGATCTGGATGACAGAGGTATCATCAGAATTGGTGCAGAAGTCCGTGCCGGTGATATTCTGGTTGGTAAGGTTACTCCTAAGGGAGAGACAGAACTGACAGCAGAAGAAAGACTTCTTCGTGCAATCTTTGGTGAGAAGGCAAGAGAAGTTAGGGATACATCCCTCAAGGTTCCTCATGGTGAATATGGCGTTGTTGTTGATGCTAAGGTATTCTCCAGAGCAAATGGTGATACAGAGCTTTCACCGGGAGTAAACCAGGTAGTTCGTATTTATATCGCACAGAAGAGAAAGATCTCCGTAGGTGATAAGATGGCTGGCCGTCATGGTAACAAGGGTGTTGTTTCCCGTGTACTTCCAGTAGAAGATATGCCATATCTGCCTAATGGACGTCCTCTTGATATCGTATTGAATCCTTTGGGCGTACCTTCACGTATGAATATCGGACAGGTATTGGAGATTCACTTATCTCTGGCTGCAAAAGCATTAGGCTTTAACGTTTCCACGCCTGTATTTGATGGTGCAAACGAAGCAGATATTATGGATACACTGGATCTGGCTAACGATTATGTAAACCTTGAATGGGAAGAATTCGAGGCAAAGCATAAAGAAGAGCTGCTTCCTGAAGTTATGGATTATCTGTATCAGAACAGAGACCATAGAAAGTTATGGAAGGGAGTTCCTATTTCAAGAGATGGTAAGGTCAGATTAAGAGATGGTAGAACAGGTGAGTACTTTGACAGCCCTGTAACTATCGGTCACATGCATTATCTGAAGCTTCACCACTTGGTAGATGATAAGATCCATGCACGTTCAACCGGACCGTACTCCTTAGTTACACAGCAGCCTTTAGGTGGTAAGGCTCAGTTCGGTGGACAGCGATTCGGAGAAATGGAAGTTTGGGCTTTGGAGGCTTATGGCGCATCCTATACACTGCAGGAAATCCTGACTGTGAAGTCGGATGATGTAGTAGGACGTGTGAAGACTTATGAAGCAATCATCAAGGGCGAGAATATCCCTGAACCTGGTATTCCTGAATCCTTTAAGGTATTGCTCAAAGAGTTACAGTCTCTGGCTCTTGACGTAAAGGTATACGATGAGAACCGCAATGAAGTTGAAATTATGGAATCTGTTGATTACAGTGATACAGATTTTCGTGTGGAGATGGAAGGCGATAATAAGTATGACTACGGCAAAGAATCTTTTGACGGATATACTAAGAAGGAATTCGATTCAAACAGTGGGGATTTAGTAGATTCTTACGATGAAGAGGAAGAGGATGACGACTTAGAGGACGATTTCGAGGATGACTTCGATTCGTCAGATTCTCTGGATGACTAAGAAATTATATTTGGGAACGAGAAAACCATCATTTCCAATCAATGATAAATTGGAAGGAGAGCCAAAATGTCTGAGAACAAAAATGAATCATACGAGCCAGTGACTTTTGATGCGATCAAGATTGGTCTTGCATCACCTGAGAAGATCAGGGAATGGTCCAGAGGCGAAGTAACCAAACCAGAGACAATCAATTACAGAACATTAAAGCCTGAACGTGAAGGCTTGTTCTGTGAGAAGATTTTTGGTCCCAGTAAGGACTGGGAGTGTCACTGTGGTAAGTATAAGAAAATTAGATATAAAGGTGTCATCTGCGACCGTTGTGGCGTAGAAGTTACCAAGTCCAGCGTTCGTAGAGAGCGTATGGGACATATCGAACTGGCAGCACCTGTTTCCCACATCTGGTATTTCAAGGGAATCCCCAGCCGTATGGGTCTGATCCTTGATTTAACACCGAGAGTTCTTGAGAAGGTATTGTACTTTGCATCTTATATCGTTCTGGACCCAATGGATACAGATCTTGAATATAAGCAGGTATTATCTGAAAAAGAATATCAGGATAATGTTGAAAAATGGGGCAGCAAGAAGTTCAGAGTAGGTATGGGCGCTGAAGCAATCAAAGAATTGCTTCAGGCAATCGACCTGGATAAGGACTGCGAAGAACTGAAGGCAGAACTCAAGAATGACAATACAAAGGGACAGAAGCGTGCCAAGATCGTTAAGAGACTGGAAGTTGTAGAATCCTTCAGAAATTCAGGAAACAAGCCTGAATGGATGATTCTGGATGCAGTTCCTGTAATTCCACCCGATCTGCGTCCTATGGTACAGCTGGATGGTGGACGTTTCGCAACATCTGATCTGAATGACCTGTACAGAAGAATCATTAACAGAAATAACCGATTAAAGAGACTTCTGGAATTAGGTGCACCTGATATTATCGTACGTAATGAGAAGAGAATGCTGCAGGAAGCAGTAGATGCTCTGATCGATAATGGTAGACGTGGTCGTCCTGTAACAGGACCTGGTAACAGACCATTGAAATCACTGTCTGACATGTTAAAGGGTAAATCAGGACGTTTCCGTCAGAACCTGTTAGGTAAGCGTGTTGACTATTCAGGACGTTCCGTTATCGTCGTTGGACCAGAGCTTAAGATTTACCAGTGTGGTCTTCCTAAGGAAATGGCAATTGAGCTGTTCAAGCCATTCGTTATGAAGGAGCTGGTATCCAGACAGATTTCACAGAATATCAAGCATGCCAAGAAGCTGGTAGAGAAACTTGATCCTACAGTCTGGGATGTACTTGAAGATGTAATCAAAGAGCATCCGGTTATGTTGAACCGTGCTCCGACACTGCATAGATTAGGTATTCAGGCATTTGAGCCTATTCTGGTTGAAGGTAAGGCTATTAAGCTTCATCCTCTTGTATGTACAGCATTCAATGCTGACTTCGATGGTGACCAGATGGCTGTGCATCTTCCTCTTTCTGTAGAAGCACAGGCAGAATGCCGATTCCTGTTATTATCACCGAATAACCTTTTGAAGCCGTCTGATGGTGGCCCTGTAGCCGTTCCTTCACAGGATATGGTATTGGGTATCTACTACCTGACACAGGAGAGACCTGGCGCAATTGGTGAAGGTAAGTACTTCAAGAGTGTAAATGAAGCAATTCTTGCATATGAGAATAAAGCTTGTACACTGCACTCCAGAATTAAAGTAAGAATCAGCAAGACAATGCCAAATGGTGAAGTTAAGACTGGTATTGTAGAATCTACTCTTGGTAGATTTATCTTCAACGAAATCCTTCCTCAGGATCTGGAGTTCGTTGATAGAAGCAAGCCTGAGAATGACCTGGTATTGGAAGTAGACTTCCACGTAGGTAAGAAGGGCTTAAAGCAGATCCTTGAAAAGGTTATCAACATCCATGGTGCTACTAAGACTGCAGAAGTATTGGATAGCATCAAGGCTATGGGTTATAAATATTCTACAAGAGCTGCAATGACTGTATCTATTTCCGATATGACAGTGCCTGCTGAGAAGCCTCAGATGCTGGCTGATGCACAGGCTACTGTAGACCGCATCACAATGAACTTCCGACGTGGTCTTATGACAGAAGAAGAACGTTATAAAGCAGTAGTAGAAACATGGAAAGAAACTGATGATAAGTTGACTCAGACACTGTTGAATGGTCTGGATCAGTATAACAACATCTTCATGATGGCTGACTCCGGTGCCCGTGGTTCTAACCAGCAGATCAAACAGCTGGCTGGTATGCGTGGTCTGATGGCTGATACAACAGGTCGTACAATCGAGCTGCCTATCAAGTCCAACTTCCGTGAAGGACTTGATGTATTGGAGTACTTCATGTCTGCACATGGTGCTAGAAAGGGTATGTCCGATACTGCTCTTCGTACAGCCGACTCCGGTTATCTGACACGTCGAATGGTTGACGTTTGCCAGGAACTGATTATTCGTGAGATTGACTGTTCCGAAGGAAAAGATGAAATCCCAGGTATGGAAGTATTTGCTTTCATGGATGGTAAGGAAACAATCGAAGGTCTGAAAGATCGTATTACCGGTAGATATTCCTGCGAAGAGATTCGCGATGCAGAAGGTAATGTACTGGTTCAGAAGAATCATATGATTACACCAAGCAGAGCTGCGAAGATCATGAGCAAGGGTGTAGATGCAATGGGTAATCCGATTGAGAAGGTTAAAATCAGAAATATCCTTTGCTGTAAATCACATGTAGGTATCTGTGCTAAGTGCTACGGCGCTAACATGGCAACTGGTGAACCGGTTCAGATCGGTGAAGCAGTAGGTATTATTGCAGCACAGTCTATCGGTGAGCCTGGTACACAGCTTACAATGAGAACATTCCATAGTGGTGGTGTCGCTGGTGATGATATCACACAGGGTCTTCCTCGTGTAGAAGAACTTTTCGAAGCAAGAAAGCCTAAGGGACTTGCAATCATTGCTGAGTTCGGTGGTACAGCAACTATTAAAGATACTAAGAAGAAGCGTGAAATCATCGTTTCTGATGGTATCAATGAGAAGACATATTTAATCCCTTATGGTTCACGTATCAAGATCGCAGATGGCGCACAGCTTGAAGCCGGTGATGAACTGACAGAAGGTAGTGTAAATCCTCATGACTTACTGGAAATCCGTAAGATTGAGGCAGTACAGAATTATCTTCTTCGTGAAGTTCAGCGTGTATACCGTTTACAGGGTGTTGATATCGCAGATAAGCATATCGAAGTTATCGTACGTCAGATGCTGAAGAAGAGACGTATTGAGACAAGTGGCGATACAGAACTTTTACCTGGTACACTTGTAGATCGTCTTGAACTGGAAGACATCAATGAGAAGTTGATAGCAGAGGGCAAGCAGCCTGCAGAAGCTAAGGATATCATTCTTGGTATCACTAAGGCAGCATTGGCAACCAATTCCTTCCTGTCAGCAGCATCCTTCCAGGAGACAACCAAGGTTCTGACAGAAGCTGCAATTAAGGGTAAGGTTGACCCGTTGATCGGTCTGAAAGAGAACGTATTGATTGGTAAGCTGATTCCTGCAGGTACTGGTATGAAGAGATATCGTAATGTCAAGTTAGACTGCGATAAGGAGCTGGATGATACACTTGATTTTGATGATGAAATCAATTTTGGTGATGATTCAGACGAAACAGAAGGTGTAGCACACGATAAGGTAGGAGCATCTGCTGATAATACAGAAGAGTAAGAATTGAAAATATAATTCATATAAGAAAAGAGTACTGTGGTAGAAAAAACACAGTACTCTTTTTGTATAATCGGTAAAGAAAGTCTTTTTGGTAAATACTGAATATTCTGATTTAAGGTATGACGTGAAGCTGCTCATCATATTTTACGTCTTGAAGATTAATAACTTTCCAGGATATTATCTCATAGAAAGTATCATTGGCAGATTCTGGAACAGGATAATTTAATGTTACTTCAAGTTCCTGTAAATCTGAAATTGGGTAATGATAAGTCTGCTCTAAAGTGGAGATACTGGCAAGATAAGAACTGGTATCTGCCGAACTGGAGTATATTGTGTGAAGCTGTTCATCTACATCCCTTAGTGTCGTTTCGGCTTCATTACAGGCGTTATAGTAAGCGATGGAGCGGTTCAGGACCTTCAGGCTCAGCTTTTTGTCAGCGTTGGCACTGACGATAGAGAGAATACTAAAGGAGACGAGACACAGCACGACAAAAATCAGAAGTATGGAAGACAATCCGATATTCATGGGAAAATTCTTCTTTTTATCCATAATAAATTCCTCCGTTATCTCTCTAATGTTCCTGCTGAATATATTTCTTGATCTGCTGCTGATGAATCATGGAATCAGAGGCAAAAGTTTTTGATGCAGAACTGTATTCGGGAACTCCCACAGTAACATAAATATCTTCGTAGGCAAAATTATCATCATAAGAAGAGAACGCAAAGACGTAGTAATAAGCATCAGCTGTATTGTTGGTTGCATTCCATTTCTTATCAAATGCAAGTAAAAGACAGGTATCTGCATCAAATGCAAAAGAATCCACGCAATCGGAGTCTCTATATGCCTGCTTCACGCAAGAGAAGTCGCCGTCATTTCCAAGGAAAAGTTCTGCGAGATTCTGTGTCCATAATATTGCATGATTCATTGCAATGGTGTCCTGACTCAGGGTATGGGCTTTTACAAAAAGCTGAAGACATACTGCCATGGCAATAATAAAAAAGAAGATAGATAAAATCAATTCAATTAAAAAAAGTCCGGATTTGGAAGTATCATGTCTATTCATGGGACACCTCCGTATTGCTGTGTGTGCTGATATACAGACTGGTTGAATCGCCTGTTCCATCTACAAAAGATACAGACAAAAGCCGGGGAGATATCTGAGAGAATGTCAGTTCCTGAATCTCCATAATAGGCTGACCAGCATCAAGAGGTAATTCTATATCAGTGCGGGCAAATAATTCATACAGCCATCCGTCATATTCATATAGTGAGGTAGCATAAGCAGTATCATCTATCATAGTGGTCATCATAAGAATCTGATGGCCATTTTCATTGCGAATTTCGATGGCATTTTTCTCATCAGCCTGTCGGATTTTCTCTGTGATATAGGCAATAGAAGTTCTGGCAGTATAATTATCATCCATTTGTGAAACGGTAGAACGATAAATATGTGCTCCGAAAAGTATGATGACAACGGAAGACACTGCAAAGACACAAAAAAGTGACAGGACAAACAAAATGTCTATCATATGCTGATTTTCGCGACTTTTATACATGAAAAAGCTCCTTTCAGCAGTAATTTATTCCTGATTAAGCGGAATAATGGTAATATCGGGCATAAGATTGGAACCGATAGAAGTATAGTCTACGTAGTATTGATCGGAGTCATAAGTGATACCATAGTGCGCCACCAGATAGTCCAGACTCGGAGGATATGTGCCCTCTACTACGTAACACTGCACGACACTTCTCCTGATTGCCTTTTCCAGACTGTTAGCCTGTTCCTGCAATGTGGAATGATCAATGTTATAGATGCCTTTTACAATAAAAACACAAAATAGAAACACGAAAAGGAGAGAAGAAAGAATCCATATACCGTGTATTTCAAAATGCTTTTTAGGACTGAAACGATTCATATATGACCTCCTTTTTATCCAATGGATGACATAATGCCAATGAGAGGCATGATAACGGAAAGGAGAATCATCCCAACCATAAGTGAAAAGATAATGACAAGTGTTGGTTCTATGGAACCGATCATTTTCTGTAGACGGGATATAGTATCATCTTCATAATGGGACGATATCTGTTCATAAACACTGTCGGCATTTCCACTGCGATAACCCAGCTGCAATACACGGATATCCCTGGATTGAAAAATCGTCGCTTTCTTCATTGCCTGTGGTAAGTCATCACCTTGAAGAAGATATTCCTTACATTGTGCGATCTTCTCGTTCATCTGCTTGTTGCCTGCAAGCTTGGAGGCAAGTGCCAGTCCTGTGTAGACATCAATGCCGCCGGCAGATACGATAGCAAGTGCGCTGGCAAAACGGCTATATGCAATTCCTGTATAGAAAGAGCGGGTAAGCCTGAATGAGTGGAGAAAATTCACCATACGACGTTTCAGGGCAGGATTGAAGGACAGAATAAAGGCAGTAACTGTTATGAACACGATCAGAACAGTAAATATGACAGCAACATTACGAATGACAGTACCCATGGACATCAGCTGTCTGGACACGGATGACAGGTCACTTCCCAATTGAATAAATACCTGCTGGAAAACAGGAAGTACCTTCGTTAATAAAACAATCAGAATCAGCAGCATGAGTGCAATCATAATGAGCGGATAACTGACGGCACTGCGGATGGAATCGGATATCTGGCATTGCTGCTTATAATAGGAAGCAAGCTTGCGCATAATAATATCCAGATTACCGGATTGTTCACCTAAAAGAATCATGGAAACCACGTATTCAGGAAAAACTTCAGTAGATGACAATGCCTCACAGAAAGTCATTCCATTCTGAAGAGAGGAGGCGATTGCATTTAAAAGTTCTAAAGCCTGCGGTGAAGATGAATCCTCCTGCATACAAAGAATGGCATCATATGGAGTGATGCCAGCAGGGAGAAGCAGAGCCAGTTCTCCGCAAAAAGAAGCCAGCTCTGCATTATTTAACATTTTTACTTTTTTCATATATATTCCCCATTTATAAATATGATCAATACACGTATTTGGTTTTGTAGTTACTGCCGTTTCCAATAAAGCTCTTGAGAGAAGATTCACTGGAATTCGCTGCAAAAGTCGGATCCATTAATGACCAGCTTGTGCCATCGAACTGAATGATACCATTTACCCAGCCGATATCAGTAATATGGGTACTGATCCAGGCATGATAAGCAGTACCGGCATAGCCTACTTCCAATCTGGTAGGAATTCCCTGACTGCGGAGCATACTTGCCATAACAGCAGAATAATCCAGACAGATACCTGTTCCTGAGGCAAGAATCTTATCTACATCAGGGGTATAGCCACTCTGAACATTAGTTGCTTTATCATGATCGTATGTAATATTTGTAGTAACATAATTATAGACTTTGGTCACAACATCAAGATCCGTGTCGCAGTTGGCGGCAAGCTGAACAGCTTCGGCAACGACCTGGCTCTTATCATTGAAATTCACATACTGGTTCGGATACAGATAGGGACCAAAGGTATTGGTAATCTGGGCTGTAAAAGTCTGGGAAAAAGCAGTAGAATACTGATTACCGGTAACATTTTCGTATACAGCTGCTTTATAACTGCCAGAGCCTGCGGATAAAGGAAAAGTCTCATAACCACCGTGAAGACTATAAGTGTAGGTCACACCATCGGAACCTGTAATCTGTAATTTTACCTTGGGATTACTGCCCTTATAATTTACCATAATATAACCTTCCGATGTATTGGAAGCATCTATCAGAGCAAGGGAATTGCCGTAAGTGGTCTTGCCGGATGCGGCAGGAACCAGACAGGCAGGAGTATTATCTCTTGCACTGGAAGAGGCAGAACTATCTGCAAAAGCGACCGGTTCATCGTCTAAACGAACATCCTGACTAACCGTAGAGGCTGTTCCATTTTGTGCGCACGACATAAGAAGTAAAGAAGCTATGGAAAACAGCGAAATTAATATCCTGTTCTTTTTCATCATGGATTTATCACCCTCCCGAATTATTCTTTACTATATTATAATATGAAGTGAATCAAATGTATAGCGTTTCTATAAAAGATAAATCGTTTTACAAGTTTTTTATCAGATTTTGAAGAAAAATTTATTGACTTTTTGAAATGATGAAAGTATAATAATCTAGCATGCGTATAGAACGTATGCTGCCCGTTTGGCATTGATTTAGAATAACAGGAGGTGAAAAGAATGCCAACATTTAACCAATTAGTAAGAAAAGGACGTCAGGAATCAGTTAAGAAGTCAACTGCACCTGCACTTCAGAGAGGATACAACTCCTTAAAGAAGAAAGCAACAGATACATCTGCTCCTCAGAAGAGAGGCGTTTGTACAGCAGTTAAGACAGCAACACCTAAGAAGCCTAACTCAGCTCTTAGAAAGATCGCCAGAGTTCGTCTTTCCAACGGTATGGAAGTAACAAGCTACATCCCAGGAGAAGGCCACAACTTACAGGAGCATAGTGTTGTTCTTATCAGAGGCGGACGTGTTAAGGACTTACCTGGTACAAGATACCACATCATCAGAGGTACACTTGATACTGCAGGAGTTGCTAACAGAAAGCAGGCTCGTTCCAAGTACGGAGCAAAGAGACCTAAAGCAGGTAAATAATTCATTTGTTTGCCTTGTACCACAGAAACTAATTAGTGTTGGGATTCTGATTTAATACCTTATTAAAATAGAAAACCGCGCGAACACAAGTTTTAAAATGTGAGTACCGTTGATTTAATCAAGCAATGGCGTAAGCCATTCAATAATTAAGGAGGGAAGAACCGTGCCACGTAAAGGACATATTCAAAAAAGAGATGTACTGGCAGATCCCGTTTACAACAATAAGGTAGTTACCAAGCTTATCAACAACGTTATGTTAGATGGTAAGAAGGGCGTAGCTCAGAAGATTGTTTACGGTGCATTCGCCAGAGTTGAAGAAAAAACACAGAAGCCTGCATTAGACGTATTTGATGAGGCAATGAACAATATCATGCCATTACTTGAGTGTAAGGCTAGACGTATTGGTGGAGCTACCTACCAGGTACCTCTTGAGGTTAAGCCGGAGCGTCGTCAGACACTTGGTCTTCGTTGGTTAGTAATGTTTTCTCGTAAGAGAGGCGAAAAGACCATGGAAGAAAGACTTGCAAACGAAATTCTTGATGCAGCAAACAATACAGGTTCTGCTGTAAAGAGAAAAGAAGATATGCATAAAATGGCTGAAGCAAATAAGGCATTTGCTCACTACCGTTTCTAAGTATTTAAGGAGGAAAAACCTTGGCTGGAAGAGAATATCCATTAGAGAGAACCAGAAACATTGGTATTATGGCTCATATCGATGCAGGTAAGACTACTCTTACAGAGCGTATCCTGTATTATACCGGTGTTAACTATAAGATTGGTGATACTCATGAAGGTACTGCTACCATGGACTGGATGGAGCAGGAACAGGAAAGAGGTATCACAATCACATCAGCCGCTACAACATGTCACTGGACACATCAGCTGAACGCAAAGCCACAGCCTGGTGCTTTAGAGCATCGTATCAATATCATTGATACTCCGGGTCACGTTGACTTTACTGTAGAAGTTGAGCGTTCTCTTCGTGTACTTGACGGCGCTGTAGGTGTTTTCTGTGCAAAGGGTGGTGTAGAACCTCAGTCAGAAAATGTATGGCGTCAGGCTGATACCTACAACGTACCTAGAATGGCATTCATTAACAAGATGGATATCTTGGGTGCTAACTTCTACGGTGCTGTAGAGCAGATTAGAACTAGATTAGGTAAGAATGCAATCATTCTTCAGTTACCTATCGGTAAGGAAGATGATTTCAAGGGTATCGTTGATTTGATGGAAATGAAAGCTTACATCTACAATGATGATAAGGGCGATAACATTACTATCACAGATATTCCTGCAGATATGGCAGATGATGCTACTCTGTACCATGAAGAAATGGTAGAGAAGATCTGCGAATTAGATGATGATTTAACTATGATGTTCCTTGAAGGAGAAGAGCCTACTGTTGATCAGTTAAAGGCAGCTCTTAGAAAAGGTACATGTGAATGTACAGCAGTTCCTGTATGCTGCGGATCTGCTTATAGAAATAAGGGCGTTCAGAAGTTATTGGATGCAGTTCTTGATTTCATGCCAGCTCCTACAGACATCCCTGCTATTAAGGGTGTTGACCTGGAAGGCAACGAAGTTGAGAGACATTCTTCTGATGACGAACCTTTTGCAGCACTTGCATTTAAGATCATGGCTGACCCATTCGTTGGTAAGCTTGCATTCTTCAGAGTATACTCTGGTACAATGAACGCTGGTTCATATGTATTAAATGCTACCAAGGATAAGAAGGAACGTGTAGGACGTATTCTCCAGATGCATGCTAACAAGAGACAGGAGCTTGAAAAAGTATATTCCGGTGATATTGCAGCAGCAGTTGGATTTAAGTTTACTACTACAGGTGATACAATCTGTGATGAACAGCATCCTGTTATCCTTGAGTCTATGGAATTCCCTGAACCTGTTATCGAGCTTGCTATCGAGCCTAAGACTAAGGCTGGACAGGGCAAGATGGGTGAAGCTCTTGCCAAGTTGGCAGAAGAAGATCCTACTTTCCGTGCTCATACAGATCAGGAAACAGGCCAGACAATTATTGCTGGTATGGGTGAATTACACCTTGAAATTATCGTAGACAGACTTCTTCGTGAATTTAAGGTAGAAGCTAACGTTGGTGCACCTCAGGTTGCATACAAGGAAGCTATTACTAAGGAAGTTGATATTGATAGTAAGTACGCTAAGCAGTCCGGTGGACGTGGTCAGTACGGTCACTGTAAGGTTAAATTCTCTCCTATGGATGCTAACGGCGAAGAACTCTTCAAGTTCGAATCAACAGTTGTTGGTGGTGCTATTCCTAAGGAATACATCCCTGCAGTTGGTGAAGGTATTGAAGAAGCTACTCACGCTGGTATTCTTGGTGGATTCCCTGTTGTTGGTGTACATGCTAACGTATATGATGGTTCCTACCATGAAGTCGATTCATCAGAAATGGCATTCCACATCGCTGGTTCTATGGCTTTCAAGGATGCTATGGCTAAGGCAAACCCAGTTCTTCTGGAGCCTATCATGAAGGTTGAAGTTACAATGCCTGAGGAATACTTAGGTGATGTAATCGGAAGCTTAAATGCTAAGAGAGGTCAGATCGAAGGTATGGATGATATCGGCGGTGGTAAGATCGTCAGAGCATTCGTTCCACTTGCAGAGATGTTCGGTTACTCAACAGAGCTTCGTTCATCTACACAGGGACGTGGTAACTACTCAATGTTCTTTGAGAGATACGCTCAGTGTCCAAAGAGTGTTCAGGAGAAGGTTATCGCTGAAAAGTCAAAATAATAGTTTGACAACTCAGAAAGGCATTTTGCCGTGCCTTTCGACTTAAAAGAGTAAAATAAATCATATCAGCAGGTAAAAAGGTTGAAAATCCTTATGCCTGCTGGTATAAAGAGATAAAAAAAGGTTGAAAATCTTTTATATATTCTATATAATGAGTTTTAGCCAAGCATAGCCCTTAGGGGTACGAAATTTAAGGAGGATATTAAAAAATGGCAAAGGAAAAGTTTAATAGAAGTAAGCCACATTGTAACATTGGTACAATCGGTCACGTTGACCATGGTAAAACAACATTAACAGCAGCTATCACAAAAGTTCTTTCAGAGAGAGTAGCTGGTAACGCAGCTGTTGATTTCGCTAACATTGATAAGGCTCCAGAAGAGAGAGAAAGAGGTATCACTATCTCTACAGCTCACGTTGAGTACGAGACAGAGAAGAGACATTATGCTCACGTTGACTGTCCAGGACATGCTGACTACGTTAAGAACAT
>OGLT01001254.1_pt1 | contig 14056 bp, 8 predicted proteins | sample 1572911 | NCBI WGS metagenome assembly OGLT01 (sample SAMEA2582014, study PRJEB24529) | metagenome | biome: Human gut stool | place: China | collected 2011 | reverse complement strand
GGTATGATAGGGGTCTCCAAAACCTTTGGTGGGAGTTCGATTCTCTCATCCCCTGCTCTAAAAACACCGTAAATTCGGTGTTTTTTTTATGCCATGTTGCATTTCATGTTATATGCAAAGGCGGGATCACAATACGAGCGTTTTGCATATTCTTACAGATTGTAAACTGGATTGCAGCGTGATGGCGGCAGATAATCTGTATATCGGGTACGCATAATTTTCATAGAGAGTTGTAAAAAAAAGAAAATTGCGATATAATAATTTTTGACATATGACGGAAATAGGTATGAGGAGAAAAGATGGCACGACCGACAAAAGCAAGAAGAATCTGTATGGAAGCGGCATATGATAATTTTTGCCCGAATGGTGTTCCGGCAAGGGAAAAAGTCATTATGACGATGGATGAGTATGAAACGATTCGTCTTGTAGACCTTGAGAAGTGTACGCACGAACAATGTGCGAAGCAGATGGGGATTGCCCGCACAACAGTGACCGAAATTTATGAGTCAGCCAGATACAAAATGGCAGACAGCATCGTAAATGGAAAGACATTGGAGATTTCAGGCGGGAATTATCGATTGTGTGATGGAACTGCCCTGTTTTGCTGCAATAAAATATGCAGGCGCACCTCAACGTCCGTCGGAAAAGATGATATTCAAAGAAAGGAAACAGATCAGATGAGAATTGCAGTTACCTATGAAAATGGAGAAATATTTCAGCACTTTGGACACACGGAACAGTTTAAATTATATGATATTGAGAATAGCCAGGTGGTAAGATCCCAGATTGTCGACACAAATGGACAGGGACACGGGGAACTTGCCGGATTTTTGACGGAGGCGGGTGCGGATGTGCTGATCTGTGGCGGAATCGGAGGCGGTGCGCAAAGCGCACTTGCAACTGCCGGCATAAAGCTGTATGGTGGAGTGTCCGGTGCGGCAGATGAAGCGGTAGAAGCTTATCTTGCAGGAAAATTAGATTACAATCCCGATGTGAGATGTTCTCATCATGAGCATGAGCATTCCTGCGCGGAACATAAGTGTGGTGAAGACAAGCATGGATGTGCCGGCAATGAAATGTTATCATAAAAACACGGGACGGGAGAAATTATGATAAACAGAGAAGATATGCTGGAACTGACACGCAGAATGACGCCCAGCCGTACTTCCTTTACGCGTGTGGCAGGCGGATACATGGAGCCGGACGGAGAGATCGATGAGAGCTTTAATGTGAATTTTCTCAATTTGTCCGCGGCGGAAAAGGAGAAAAATCTGGCGATTGCCAAGGCGGTTCCGTTTGCGGCAACCAATGTAAACCTGCGCAGTTACGCGTTCGGCGACGGCGCAGAGCAGAGAAAAATGCGCCAGCTGTTGTACGGAATGCGCGAGTGCGGACTGAAAAATGATGCGCTGCTGTATACGTTCTACGAGCTTGTGGGTGCACGGTACCGTAGCAGAGAGCCGTATGCGGTTCTGATTTTTCACGACCGCTATGATGTGCCGGTGAAGGCATCAGACAAGGAGCGGCAGGGGGAATCGGAGGAGGTATATGAATATCTGATCGGTGTAGTCGCTCCGCTGGTGGGAGAGTACGAGCCGGGGCGGCCGGTCTGCGGGTTTTTATACCCGGCATTTGCCGACAGAAGCACAGACGATGCGCATGTTGCGATCTTTCAGGCGGATCCGGAACACAAAATCCCGGTGTTTGAAGAACTGTTTCTCACACGGTAGCAGAGGAAGATTGTGCCGGAAAAGGTACAAAAATGACGGGATTTGCGACAGCAGAAACCGCGCAGGAATATTGGAAGGAATATAGAAAACATCCCGTTTCGGGATGTTTTTTTTGTGAGTTTGAGCAGTTCTATTTTAACACATCAAAGCATTCCTCGGAATTATTGGATACGACAGAACACGCTTTTGCCGCATTTCTGGGAAAATGTAAAGAAAATTTTTCCAGAATTTTGTGAATGGAAAATTTGACTTTTGGGAAGAATCTAGTATGATGAAACAACGAGTGCGAGAGCAGCTCACAGAGTATCATTCTTGAGGAAAGGAGCAAAATGAACAGAAAAATATTGGACGTGACAATGCTGTGCACTTTATGCATTTGTCTCATGGTTGCGGCCAACATTGAGGAGAAGAACACGATACAGGAGAGCAGAGAAGAGATCAGCAGCGCGTATGTAATTTCTGCGGCAGACAAAGCAGAGGTTCCGGTTGCGGGTGTATGCCGTGTTTTATCCGGATATTCATTTACGACAGAATCAGATGAAGCGACAGGAATCACAAAGAACCCCAGAATAATGGTAGCAAGCACGGCGCCGTCCGATGCGGCAGAAGAAGTACAGGCACCCACGGAGGACGCAGAGACACCGGAAGCCAAAGTACAGGCAGCATCGGGGGAAGCAGAGGCACCGGAGGCGGCAGAGAGCAAGCCTGCAACGGTAGAGACGACGACCGGTGCAGAGAACCGCTGGAATATCACATTGACGCAGGAGGAGATAGATTTGTTGGCAAAAATCGTCTGGCTGGAATCGCAGGGCGAGCCGACAGAAGGGCAGGAAGCCGTGGTCGAGGTAGTTTTTAACCGGATGGCTTCCGAAAAATATCCAGATACCTTGTATGACGTGCTCAGTCAGGGAAACCCGACGCAGTTCTGTTCCTGGAAGAACAGAGAGCGGGCGAACCCCACGGAGAAGGAATACACTTCGATTCATGAGGTATTGAATGGAAATACACATATATTAAGAAATGATACGTTATATTTTTCTACGGAACCGTTGACGCCGAGACTGGACCGAAAGATCGGCGGACACAGCTTCTGCTATTAGTAAGGAAGTTTGGGTTAAACCGGAAGGAAAATACGAAAGGAACCCGCAGGGACGAAAGAACCTGCGGGTTCCTTTTGCGTTGCGGGACAAAGCGGCAGACCGGACAAAAGAGAGCGAAAAATGGAAAGAGTTCCCTGTAGATTCCATGTGGTTCCTTTGTTACAATACGGTTGTTGCAGAAATGAAATATTTTTGTAACAAATAAGTAACAATATGGAAGCATATGGAATAAATCGGGAGGATTCTACATAATGAAGAAAAGAATGACAATACTGGCGCTTCTGCTGGCGGGAGCCGTCACACTGGGAAGCTACGGAATGGTGCAGGCAGGACAGGAAAAACGGGAGGTGCCGGTGGCGGGCGTGACACAGACGCTGGCACAGGTGCTTAAGGAAGCGGGAGGAGTGCAGGCGCAGACGGCGGATGCTGTGGAGGAACTGCAAAGTAACGCGGCTGTGGCGCGGATGATGGAACCGGAGATGGTGGCAGAGGAAGCGTGGGAGACGGCGGAGATTGCGGAAAATGAACTTCCGCAGACCGCATCGGAGTTTGCGGATATTGCAGTGGCGCAGGTGAATCACTATGTCAACGTGCGGCAGGAACCGGATACGGAGAGTGAAATTCTTGGAAAACTTTACGACAAATCCGCAGCCACTGTGCTGGAGACGACGGAGGACGGGTGGTACCGGATTACGTCCGGAAATGTGAACGGATATGTCAAGGCGGAATATGTGGTCGTGGGGGATGAGGAGCTTGCCAGAAGTGTGGGAACGCGCCTGGCGACCGTCACAACGACGACCCTGTTCGTGCGGACGGAGCCGACAACCGAGGCGAAGGTGCTCACCATGCTGCCGGACGGCGATGACGTTGTGGTAACCGACGAGTCGACGGAAGGCTGGGCGAAGGTGTCCACCGCGGACGGTGACGGTTATGTGGCACTGGATTATGTGACGCTGTCCACAGAGTACATTCATGCAGAGTCAAAAGCGGAGGAAGAGGCGCGGCTTGCCAGAGAGGAAGCAGAACGGCAGGCGGCAGCCCGTGCGGCGGAGGAAGCGCGCAAAGCCAGAGAGGTGGAGGCGGCACGTGCGGCAGCAGAACAGGAAGCAGCCCGCAGAGCGGCAGAAAAACAGGAGGTAAAAAAATCCGGCGCGGGAAGCAGTGCGGCAGCAGGCGGCAGCAGCACGGGAAGCGGCTCCGGCAGCAGTGCGGGAAGCAGTTCCGGAAGCAGCGCGGGGCAAAGTGCGCAGACAGCTTCCTCCAACGGTCAGGCGGTGGTCGATTACGCGAGACAGTTTCTGGGAAACCCTTATGTATACGGCGGCAACAGCCTGACAAACGGAACCGACTGTTCCGGATTTGTCAAGGGCGTGTATGCGGCATTTGGAATCAATCTGCCGCGCACATCGTCGGAACAGCGGAGTGTGGGATATGCCGTCAGCCTGTCGGAAATCCAGCCGGGCGACATTGTCTGCTACAGCGGTCACGTCGGCATCTATGCGGGCAACAACACACTGATTCATGCGAGCAATGAAAAGACAGGCATTACGCTGACTTCTCCGGTAACCTACCGCAGCGTGCTGGCGGTGCGGAGAATTTTCTAATCCATCCGGGAGGGCTGCTGTCTCTTAAATATTCCGGTCCCTTGAAATATGACTGGCGGAGAGAACTCCGAAGTGGTATATATATAAGAAAAGGGAGGAAGAGAAGGATGCGGATTGGTGGAATAGAAGCGGGCGGCACCAAGATGGTGTGCGCGATCGGGGAAGTGCAGACAGACAAAGGACAGCCGGGAGAAAGTCAGGTCACAATCACAGAGCGTGTGACGATTCCCACAAAGAAGCCCAAGATTACCCTGCCGCGCATGGCTGCGTTTTTTGAGGGAAAAGGAATCTCGTCACTCGGAATCGGGTGTTTCGGACCGGTGGATCTGCACCGTGCGTCCCCGACCTATGGATATATCACCAGCACGCCGAAGCTGGAATGGCAGAACGTCGATATGGTGGGAATTTTTTCACGGGCGCTCGGCGTCCCGGTCGGATTTGATACGGACGTGAATGCGGCGGTGCTTGGCGAAGTTACCTGGGGAGCCGCAAAAGACTGCGACACGGCAATCTATATTACCGTCGGCACCGGCGTTGGCGTGGGCGTCTACTGTAACGGGGCGCTCATGCACGGGCTGGTGCACCCAGAGGCAGGACATCTTCTTCTGCAGCGTCACCCGAAAGACACCTATGCCGGAAAATGCCCGTACCATGCCAACTGTCTGGAAGGGCTTGCAAGCGGTCCGGCGGTGGAGGCGCGCTGGGGCAGACCGGCAAAGGAACTGGCGGACCGGGAGGATGTCTGGGAGATGGAGGCGTTCTATCTCGCGGAGGCGGTTGCAAATTATGTTCTGACGTATTCTCCGCAGAAGATTGTGCTGTGGGGCGGAATTATGCACCAGAGCCAGCTCTTTTCGATGGTGCGCGCAAAAGTGCAGGAACTGCTGGGCGGGTATATTTCCAATGAGAAAATCTTAAAGGAGATCGATACCTACCTCGTGCCGCCGGCACTCGGAGAAAATCCGGGTATTATGGGAGCGTTTGCGCTCGGTATGCGGGAGGCAGAGTACCGGAAGCCTAAGGAAGCGTAGGGGCGCCGGAGAACAGGACCGCGGAACCGGCGGGAGCGAAAACAGAATTTAGAAGAACAGAAAACGGGAGCGCTATGCCGGAGATTTTTCCTGACACAGCGCTCCCGTGTGATTTTGTAAAAAAGACCGGGTCTTAGTTATCGCCCTCGTCATCTGATGACATGGAGTATACCTGACGCTTTCTTGCCATCTCATCATTCTCGAGATATTCGTCGTAGGTGGATACCTTGTCGACAAAGGTGCCGTCCGGCAGGAACTCGATGATACGGTTCGCTGTAGTCTGGACAACCTGATGGTCACGGGAGGCAAAAAGAATAACGCCCGGGAACTTGATGAGTCCGTTGTTTAATGCGGTGATGGACTCCATATCCAGATGGTCGGTCGGCTCATCTAAGATCAGCACGTTGCTTCCCATAATCATCATGCGGGAGAGCAGGACACGTACTTTTTCTCCACCGGAGAGGACACGCATTTTCTTGGTACCGTCATCGCCGGCGAACAGCATACGTCCGAGGAAACCGCGGACATAGGTTGCATCCTTGATCTCGGAGAACTGTGTCAGCCAGTCAACGATCAGAAGATCGGTATCAAAGATCTCGGTGTTATCCTTCGGGAAGTAGGACTGGCTGGTCGTCACGCCCCACTTGTAGGTGCCGGAATCCGGCTCCATCTCACCGGCAAGAATCTTAAAGAGCGTTGTCTTTGCCAGCTCGTTGCTTCCGACAAACGCGATCTTGTCGTCGTGTCCGACGATAAAGGAGACATTGTCGAGCACCTTGACGCCGTCGATGGTCTTGGTAATGCCTTCGACGGTCAGAACTTCATTGCCGATCTCACGGTTCGGACGGAAGTCGATATACGGGTATTTACGGCTGGACGGACGGATCTCGTCGAGCTGAATCTTTTCCAGGGCACGCTTTCTGGAAGTCGCCTGCTTGGATTTGGAAGCATTCGCGGAGAAACGGGAGATGAATTCCTGCAGCTCCTTGATCTTCTCCTCTTTTTTCTTGTTGGCTTCCTTCATCTGCTTTACGAGAAGCTGGCTGGACTCATACCAGAAATCATAGTTGCCGGCGTAGAGCTGGATCTTTCCGTAGTCGATATCTGCAATGTTTGTGCAGACTTTGTTTAAGAAGTAGCGGTCGTGGGAAACAACGATGACCGTGTTCTCAAAGTTGATTAAGAATTCTTCTAACCAGCTGATCGCATCGAGATCCAGATGGTTGGTCGGCTCATCCAAAAGAAGAATGTCCGGGTTGCCGAAGAGCGCCTGTGCAAGGAGAACCTTGACCTTTAAGGCACTTGGCATATCCGCCATGAGCGTGTAGTGATCCTCCGTCGGGATGCCAAGACCGTTTAACATGGTGGCTGCATCGGACTCGGCATTCCAGCCGTCCATATCTGCGAACTCGGCTTCAAGCTCACTGGCGCGGATACCGTCCTCGTCCGTGAAATCCTCTTTCATGTAGATCGCGTCTTTTTCTTTCATGATATCGTAGAGACGCTTGTTGCCCATGATAACGGTATCGAGTACCGTGTACTCGTCATATTTAAAATGATCCTGCTGCAAAAAGGAAAGACGCTGGCCCGGCGTGATGATGACTTCGCCGCTTGTCGGTTCAAGCTGTCCGGACAGAATCTTGAGGAACGTAGATTTTCCGGCGCCGTTTGCACCGATCAGACCGTAGCAGCAGCCCTCTGTGAATTTGATGTTGACATCTTCAAAGAGAGCTTTTTTTCCGATTCGTAAAGTGATGTTGCTTGTACTGATCATATTTATGTTCTCCTAACTTTTCTTGTAAATCACCTGCTTTTATTGCACCAATTCGTATCATACTAAAAAATACGGAGAAATGCAACCGGAACTTCTTATTAAAAAGGGCTTTCACGCTGTGACAAATTGTTTGGATTTCGTTAAAAATTTGATATAATGTACGGGAAGGCAATCGGAGTTATCTTAAGTATGACAGAGGAAATTGCATCTCAGGAGATTGATTTTATGGAGTATGGGGATACGCAAATAAATACAATAGACATGGGGCGGGGGCAGAGAAAAGATCTGATCGGCGAGATGCCGGTCGGAATAGCGGTAGTCCGCGGCGGGAATGAGCTGTATATTGAGATGGTGAACCGGGAATTTTTGCATGCAGAGGGGTATGACAGGGAGGAACTGACCGGAAATACGCCGTTTGTGGAGTATTTGTACCGGGACGATACCGGTGTGTTCGAGGATGCCATCGAAGTGTGCCGGGAACTAAGAACCACGGAGGAGATTGAACTGCGCATCCGCACGAAGAGCGGCGGCGTCTGCTGGGAACTGATGCGGTGCAGACTGTATTATTACCGGGACGCGGTGCCTTACTATATCCTGGTAAGCTGGAACATAGACAAGCGGAAGAATCTGGAGGAAGAACTGCGCCTGATGGAGGAGCAGTACAGCATGTTAGAAGAGGTCACCGATGAATTCCCGCTAGAGTACGACGTTGCACAGCGGCGTTTCAGGGTGCCGCGCAAATATCGCGGGAACGGGCAGCCGGGAACGGCAGGGCGCAGATATATGGGCTATGAGGAGATGCTCGCGGATATCTGCGAGGAGGATCGTGCCGCGTATGCCCGGGTGCTGGAGGCAGCCAGCAGGGATGTGCGGACAGGAAGTATTGATTACCGGATGAATGTGGCGGCTGCCGGGGAGGAACCTGTATATGTGTGGTACCGGACGATTTACCGGAGCATTGTCGGGGACAACGGACAGATTATCCGCATCATCGGACGCAGCTACGATGTCAGCTCCGACCGCAGGATTCAGGAGGAACTGTCGGAGGAGGCGAAGCGCGACCCGCTGACAAGGCTTTATAATAAGGTGGCGGCATCCGGAGAGGTAGAACGGATTTTAAAAAGTGAGCCGGAAAAACAGCATGTGCTGTTCCTGATCGATATTGATAATTTTAAGCGGATCAACGATACATTCGGGCATACCGTCGGAGATACGGTAATTACTGATATTGCCGGCGTGCTGCAAAGCCAGTTTCAGGAGACAGATGTCACCGCAAGAGTCGGAGGAGATGAATTTCTGGCGCTGATGCGGGATGCGACGCCGGAGGAGGCAGAAGCGTGCGCCGCGGCGCTGGGACGGGAAGCAAGAAAAAAGCTGATCGGCGATGACGCCATCGTTGAGGTGACGCTCAGCATCGGCATGGCGGTATACGGTGAGGATGGAAGAGACTATGAGACCCTGTTTGCGATGGCTGACCGGGCGATGTATGCCACAAAGCGGGAAGGAAAAGACCACTATTCGTTTGCGGGCAAAAAGCAGCAAGAGGGAGCAGAGCGGGAGCGCAGGCGCGACAGGATTGAATATGCTCCGGAAAGCGGGCAGAAGGTGGATAAAGAGTTCCTGAATTTTGCGTTCAGCCTTCTCTCGCATGCGAAAGATATCAACGGATCATTAAACGTATTGATCGAACAGATTGGGAAAAAATACGGGCTGGGCTTTGCCATGGTGTTTGAGTACCGGGAAGAACAGCAGGAAATGGTGCTGATGAATTACTGGAACCGGGATGGCAGCCGGGTGGAACAACAGGTTTTCCCACAATCGGTTACAGTGTTCCGGGAGGCGGAAATCGGGCGTTTTGTCTCGACGCCAACGGAAGATATATTAACGGAGGTTCCCCAGTTGGGGGCGGAGAAATATCATGGAACTTCCATCAAAAACTGTGGAAATGTAAAGTTTGAATTTTCCGGTAACAGAAGTGGCTGCCTGTGTGTGGGAAGCAGCAGTGCAGAGGGATTTTCCAAAGAGGAAGCAGGGATGCTCAGTGAACTTGCGCGGGTGGTTGCTGTATTTGTCTCCCTTCGCAGCAGGCAGAGCGATGACCAGGCAGAGATACGGCATCTGCAGAATCAGGATATGCTGACGGAACTGTATAATCTGGACACATTCCGCAGGCTGATCCGGAAAAAATTAAAGAGCGGTGGGCTTGCGCAGGATGAGAACATGGTGTACGCGCTGGTAAATCTGGACGTGAACAACTTTGCCTATGTAAATGAAAATTATGGACAGGAGGCCGGCGACAGTATTCTGCAGGAGCTTGCAGCGTTAATCCGCAGCGAGTCCCATGTCGTGGAGGCCTGTAGAATGTATTCGGATTATTTCATTGAGCTGGTCAGAGGAACGGACAAAAAGAACATTCTGGGGCTTGTGGAGAGAGAGGATCAGATGTTTGGCGAACAGTTAAAGATCCGCTATCCGGCGGGAGCCATGCAGCTTTCGGCTGGAATCTGCTTTATCGATGACGGGGAAGAGACGTTTGAGAAGATACTGGAGGGAGCCAATCTGGCACGAAAGCTTGCCAAGGAGCAGAATGCGGGAGCGGTCGTTTACCGGGAGGATATGAGGAAAAAACGCGATGAGGGAATCCGGATTACCGGAAGGTTTTACGCGGCACTGCAGCGGGGCGAGTTCGAGGTATATTTACAGCCGAAGTTCCTGCTCCGCGAGGAGCGGGTCTACGGCGCCGAGGCGCTCGCGCGCTGGCGGCTGGAATCCGGGGAGGTCCTGTCTCCAGCACGGTTTATTCCTGCCCTGGAAAATATAGGCTATATCGTGGATCTGGATTTTTATATTCTGGAACAGCTGCTTCGGGCGATGCGCCGCTGGAGGGATTCCGGAAGAGAATTGTTTACAATCTCCACCAATTTTTCCAGGAGAAATTTTGAGAACGGCGGCGATGATTTTATCGAGCGCCTGCAGAATACCCTGCAGCGGTACGGGATTGATCCGTGCTACATAGAGATCGAGGTGACGGAGAGTGTGATTGTGGAGAAGTTAGACAGCTTAAAGGCGTGTCTTACCAGACTTGGCAAACTCGGCTACCGCATCGCCATCGATGATTTCGGAACCGGCTACTCGTCGCTGAGCGTGCTGTTGGAAATCCCGGCGAATGTAGTGAAGATCGACAAGAGCTTTACCGACAAAATCCACCAGAACGGACAGAGTGCTTTTGTCTATCAGATGGGGCAGTTCATCCAGTCGGCAAAGGAGGAGGTGATTTTTGAGGGAATTGAGGAGGAGCAGCAGCGGACGTTTTTGATGGAGTGCGGTTTTAACTACGGTCAGGGCTATTATTTTGACCGCCCGCTGCCCCTGGAGGAGTTTGAAAAAAAGTATATCTGACCGGGGACAAACAGAACATGACAAAAGTAGATTGCACACGTTTTCGTACAGTCTGAAACCTTTACAATCGACAAATTAAATGCTAAAATTAGTCTTAAGTCGGAATATGACACTCTATTTTAATTTAAGGAGGAATAATAATGTCCAGAGCAAAACAGTCAATGGACGGTAATACAGCGGCAGCTCACGTAGCTTATGCGTTTACAGATGTTGCAGCTATTTACCCAATTACACCTTCCAGCCCGATGGCAGATACCGTAGATCAGTGGTCTGCAGCAGGACAGGAGAATATTTTTGGCAATCAGGTCAAAGTCGTAGAGATGGAGTCTGAGGCAGGTGCAGCAGGTGCCGTACACGGTTCCCTTGCAGCAGGTGCGCTGACCACAACCTTTACAGCATCTCAGGGTCTGTTACTTATGATCCCGAACATGTACAAAATCGCAGGCGAGCAGCTTCCTTGTGTATTCGACGTATCCGCGCGTACCGTAGCTACCCAGTCTTTAAATATTTTTGGTGATCACAGCGATGTTTACGCCTGTCGTCAGACCGGTTTCGCTATGCTGTGCGAGACCAACCCGCAGGAAGTTATGGACTTAAGCCCGGTAGCTCATCTTGCTACAATCGAGGGTAAGGTTCCGTTCATCAACTTCTTCGACGGATTCCGTACTTCCCATGAGATCCAGAAGATCGAGAAGTGGGATTATGCAGATCTCAAAGAGATGTGCAACATGGATGCAGTTGCAGAGTTCCGTGCACATGCACTGAATCCGGAGCATCCGGCTATGCGTGGTTCCCACGAGAACGGAGATGTTTTCTTCCAGCATCGTGAGGCTTGCAACACAGCTTACAATGAACTCCCGGCAATCGTTGAGAAGTACATGAAGAAAGTCAACGAGAAGCTTGGCACAAACTATGATCTGTTCAACTACTACGGAGCACCGGACGCAGAGCGCGTTATCGTAGCTATGGGTTCCATCAACGACGTAGCGGAAGAGGTAATCGACTACTTAACCGCTAAGGGTGAGAAGGTCGGACTTGTAAAGGTTCGTCTGTATCGTCCGTGGGTATCAGAGGCATTTTTAAAGGCTCTTCCTAAGACAGCTAAGAAGGTTGCTGTTCTTGACAGAACAAAGGAGCCGGGCGCACTTGGTGATCCGTTATACCTTGATGTTGCAACCACACTCCGTGAGGCTGGTCTCGACACTGTTGTCCTGACAGGCGGACGTTACGGATTAGGTTCCAAGGATACACCTCCTTCAAGTGTATTCGCTGTATACAAAGAGCTGGAGAAAGATGCTCCGAAGGCTCGTTTCACAATCGGTATCGTAGATGATGTTACGAACTTAAGCTTACCAGAGGTTAAGCCGGCTCCGATCACATCTGCAGAAGGTACGGTAGAGTGTAAGTTCTGGGGTCTCGGCGGTGATGGTACTGTTGGTGCGAACAAGAACTCCACCAAGATCATCGGTGACCACACAGACAAGTACATCCAGGCATACTTCCAGTATGACTCCAAGAAGACCGGTGGTGTTACCATTTCCCACTTAAGATTCGGTGACAAGCCAATCAGAAGCCCGTACTACATCAACCAGGCAGACTTCGTTGCATGTCATAACCCGTCTTATGTAACCAAGGGATTCAAGATGGTTCAGGACGTTAAGCCGGGCGGAGTATTCATGATCAACTGCCAGTGGTCTGATGAAGAGTTAGCTCATCATCTGAATGCAGATGCGAAGAAGTACATCGCAGAGAACAACATTCAGTTATATACAATCAACGCAATCGACAAGGCAATCGAGATCGGTATGGGCAAGCGTACCAACACGATCTTACAGTCTGCATTCTTCAAACTTGCAAACGTTATGCCGATCGATCAGGCAGTAGAGTTCATGAAAGCTGCAGCTAAGAAGTCCTACGGTAAGAAGGGCGACGCAGTTGTAGAGATGAACTACAAGGCAATTGATGCCGGTGTAGACGCAGTACATAAGGTAGAGGTTCCGGCTTCCTGGAAGAATCCGGAGGCAGACGCAGCTCCTGCAGAGCTTAAGGGTCTTCCGAAGACTGTTAAGATGGTAAGAGACTTAATGGAGCCGATCTCCTTAATGGATGGCGATTCCCTTCCGGTATCTGCATTCAAGGAGAACCCGGACGGACAGTTCGAGCTTGGTGCTGCTGCATATGAGAAGCGTGGTACAGCCGTAACAGTTCCGACATGGAATGCTGAGAAGTGTATCCAGTGTAACCAGTGTGCATTTGTATGTTCTCATGCAACCATTCGTCCGTTCATGCTGAGCGAGGATGAGGTGAAGGCAGCTCCTTCCAACATCAAGCTTGCAGATACAAAGCCGAAGGCAAGCGAGTACAAGTACACTATGAGCGTATCTCCGTTAGACTGTATGGGATGCGGTGAGTGTATCACTGTCTGCCCGGTAGGCGCAATCGAGATGGTTCCGCAGGAGTCTCAGGCAGAAGAGCAGCCGGTATTCGATTACCTGGTAGCAAACGTAGGCAAGAAGCCTGGCATGCCGGCAGACAACACTGTAAAGGGATCCCAGTTCAACCAGCCGCTGCTTGAGTTCTCTGGTTCCTGTGCAGGATGTGCTGAAACATCTTACGCTCGTCTGATCACACAGCTGTTCGGTGAGCATATGTACATCAGTAACGCAACCGGATGTTCCTCTATCTGGGGTGGTCCGGCAGCTACATCACCATATACGGTAAACAAAGATTCCAAGAAGGGACCGGCATGGGCAAACTCCTTATTCGAGGATAACGCTGAGCATGGTCTTGGTATGGAAATCGGTCAGAAGGTACTTCGTGAGCAGGCAATCGCTTCTGCAGAGAAGTGCGCAACATCTGACAAGGCAAGCGCTGAGTTAAAGGCAGCATTTGACAAGTTCGTTGAGACAAAGAACGATACAAAGGCAAATACTCCTGCAGCAGCAGCTCTTGTAGCAGAGTTAGAGAAGGCAGCAGCAGCCGGATGCCCGGATGCAAAGGCTGCAGTTGAGAAGAAAGATTACCTCGCTAAGAAGTCCGTATGGATCTTCGGTGGTGACGGTTGGGCATACGATATCGGATTTGGTGGTCTCGACCACGTACTTGCATCCGGTGAGAATGTAAACGTTATGGTATTCGATACAGAGATGTATTCTAATACAGGTGGACAGGCATCTAAGGCTTCCAACATCGGTGAGGTTTGTCAGTTCGCTGCTGCCGGTAAGGAGATCGGCAAGAAGTCTCTTGCAGAGATCGCTATGAGCTATGGCTATGTATATGTAGCACCAAGAGCAATCTGAAAACTACAATGGACCATCATTAATCATCGGTTATGCTCCTTGCGAACTTCACGGTATCGCTAAGGGTGGTATGAACCACTGCCAGGATGAAATGAAGAAGGCTGTTAAGGCTGGATATT
>OGLT01001247.1_pt1 | contig 14128 bp, 10 predicted proteins | sample 1572911 | NCBI WGS metagenome assembly OGLT01 (sample SAMEA2582014, study PRJEB24529) | metagenome | biome: Human gut stool | place: China | collected 2011 | reverse complement strand
GCCTGCTTTGGGAGCAGGAGGCCGCGAGTTCGAGTCTCGCCACTCCGACCATAAGAAAAGCCACGTTGAACCGTTTATAAATGCGGTTTTGTCGTGGCTTTATTTGTTGCCAGTCCCCTGAGATCCGGCTGGAAGATGCCTTATTTGTGCGTTACCGTCTCAAAAACCGCCCCTGCGCTAAAGGGCAAATGCGCACCCGGCAGCTTTCCGATTTTGTTCTTTTTTTATTTACAAACAGTACCTTGACACCGAAATATCCTTTTTGTAATCTGAAAGAGTATTCTGAATGTAAGTGAATGCCGTCCCGAATCAATACGGTTTTTTCGGGCAGGTCGGCAGGAAGTTTCTCCAGCGAATGTCCTGGGGTGGGCCCCTGCTGCCGCAGGCAGTAGGGCGGGACTGGAGTTCCGGGCTGTTCGCAGAGAAAACTTCCTGATGGCCTGCCAAGTGAGCGCAAGCTGACGGCAATGGGAAAGGAGCAACTACCAATGGATCATCTGCAGAACGTAATGGGATACTTCGACCAGCAGCAGCCGCTGTGCGCCGAACACGACCGCATCAGCAAGGACCTGTACAAGGAGTTTGGCGTTAAAGCGGGCCTGCGCGACGAAAACGGCAAGGGCGTGCTGGCAGGTCTGACCAATATCTCCGATATCCGCGCCTTCCAGTATGTGGACGGGGTGAAAAAGCCTGCCGACGGTCAGCTGCTCTACCGCGGGTACGACGTGAAAGACCTGATCCGCGGGTCGTCCGGCTGCCGCTTTGCCTTTGAGGAAGCGGGCTATCTGCTACTGTTTGGTGAGCTGCCCACGCAGGAAAAGCTGGAAGAGTTCTGCCGCGTGCTGGGCGAGTGCCGCACCATGCCCACCAACTTTACCCGTGATGTGATCATGAAGGCCCCCAGCCACGATATCATGAACTCCATGGCCCGCAGCGTGCTCACACTGGCATCCTACGACCCCAAGGCCGGTGATCTGGAAATTTCCAATGTGCTGCGCCAGAGCATCCAGCTGGCCGGCATCTTCCCCATGCTGGCCGTGTACAGCTACCATGCCTATAACCACTACGAAAAAGACGGCAGCATGTACATCCACCGGCCGGACCCGGAGCTTTCCACCGCAGAGAACTTTTTGCGGATGCTGCGCCCGGATATGCAGTACACCCCGCTGGAAGCCCGCGTGCTGGACGTGGCGCTGCTGCTGCACGCCGAGCACGGCGGCGGCAACAACTCCACCTTTACCACCCGCGTGGTCACCTCCTCCGGCACCGACACCTACTCGGCCATGGCGGCGGCGCTGTGCTCCCTCAAGGGCCCGCGCCACGGCGGTGCCAACCTGATGGTGATGCAGATGATGCAGAACATCCGTGAAAACCTGCACGACACCGAGGACGATGAAGAGCTGGAAGCCTACCTGAAAAAGCTGCTGCACGGCGAAGCATTTGACCGCAAAGGCCTGATCTACGGCATGGGCCACGCGGTGTACTCCCTCAGTGACCCCCGTGAGGTGGTATTCAAGGGCTATGTGGAACAGCTGGCCCACGAGAAGGGCCGCGACAAGGACCTTGCCCTTTACAACAAGATCGAGCACATGGCCCCGCAGCTGATCGCGGAGGAGCGCAAAATTTTCAAGGGTGTCAGCCCCAATGTGGACTTCTACAGCGGCTTTGTGTACGATATGCTGGGCATCCCCATGGAGCTGTACACGCCGCTGTTCGCCGTGGCCCGCGTGATGGGCTGGAGCGCCCACCGCATTGAAGAGCTGCTCAGCGCAAACAAGATCATCCGCCCGGCCTACAAGAGCCTTGGCGGCACCCACGAATATATCCGCCGCAATGAGCGGGAATAACAGGGAGGATGCATGATGAGCGTGGAACTGAAACATCACCCGGAAGAATGGTTCTTCCTGCACAATTTTGATATCGACAAGGTGTTCAGCACCATCCAGCGGGCGGATTACCTGATCTTATATTACATCAAGATGCAGGCCGAACAGCACCCGGACCGTAAGGTTTATCTGGCTGACCTTGCTGCCGTTATGGGCCTGAAGGTGACAGAGCTTTCCAAGGCCGTTGAAAAGCTGCAGGACAAGGGCTTTGTGGCATGGAAGACCGACCGTGAAGCGGGCCGCACCTATGTGGAGCTTTCCAGCAAGGCTGTGGAGCTGATGGCGGAGGAGCACGCGTTCATGCAGCGCTGTTACGCCCGCCTGCGTGCAGAGCTTGGCGACGAAGAACTGCATCGTGCAGTAAGCACCATGCAGAGCGTGACGGCCATCCTGAAGGATGAACGGGAACACAGCGGCGTATAAAAACAGCCCCAACGAAAAAATGAGATAGACTTCCCCGAAAGGGGTCGCCTATCTCATTTTTTGAAATCTGCCTTTGTGTTTTCAACATTCTGCCCGATCTGTACGGTGAATGCGGCTGTTTTCAACATTTTGAAGGGATGCTATTTTGCAACAGCTCCTTTCTTTTCAACAGGATACTTTGCGATAGTGGAAAACTTTGTCCTTGGTGACGAACATCAGTACCGTGACGCAGAGCGCACCGGCTTCGGCTGCCGTGACGGCCAGCCAGACGCCCTCGATGCCCAGAACCATGGGCAGGAAGATGAGGGCCAGCAGCTGGAACAGCAAAGTGCGCAGGAAGGAGATGAGCGCACTGGTCACGCCGTCGCCCAGAGCAGTGAAGAAGGACGAGCCGTAGACATTGAAGCCCATGAGGAAGAAGTTCAGGGCGTAGACGCGGAAGGCGTGGCTGGTCAGTGCCAGCAGCTCGGCGTCGTAGCCCACAAAGATGCGGGCCACATAGGGGATGACCAGCATGGAGAGGGCCGTCATAACGACGGCGATGACGCCGATGAGGCGGAGACTCTTCGAGTAAAGGTTGTTCAGCTCGGCGTGGTTGCGTGCGCCGTAGTGGTAGCTGACGATGGGGGCGCTGCCGACGGCATAGCCCACGAAGACGGCCACAAACAGGAACGCCGCATACATGATGACGCCATAAGCCGCGACACCGTTTTCACCGGCAAAGCGGAGGAGCTGGTAATTGTAAAGAATGTTGACCAGCGACATGGAAAGATTGGTCATCAGCTCGGAAGAGCCGTTGATGCAGGCGCTGCGGATGACGCCGCCGTTCCACTGGGCGCGGCCCAGATGGATGGAGGAGGTGGAGCGCCTGCTGAGGAAGTAGAACACCGGCAGCACGCCGCCCACGGCCTGACTGATGAAGGTGGCGATGGCTGCGCCCTCTACGCCGCCGTGGAGCATACCCACAAGAACAACGTCCAATACCATGTTGGTGACGCCCGCCGCTACCGTGAAGGCGAAACCCAGATGGGGATTTTCGGCGGTGACAAAGAAGCTCTGGAACATATTCTGCAAAATGAAGAAGGGCAGGCAGGCCATCAGGAGGCGGCCATACCGGACGGCATAATCCAGCATCTCGCCCTCTGCGCCCAGCAGCGCCGCCGCCGGGCGGACGATGAGAACACCGATGGCGGAGAGGACGATGCCCAAAATCAGGCCCGTCCAGACGAAGAGGCTGAAATAGCGGTCGGCCTTTTCCCGGTCGCCCTCGCCCAGCGTGATGCCCACGATGGCGCTGCCGCCAGTGCCAAGCATGAAGCCCACCGAGCCGACCAGCATCGGCACGGGCATGATAAGGTTGACCGCGGCAAAAGCCGTTTTGCCCACAAAGTTCGAGACGCACAGGCCGTCCACGATGCCGTAGATGGAGGTGAACAGCATGGTGCCGACGCAGGGCAGCACGAATCGCAAAAGGCGGCTGTAATCAAAGTGGTCGGATAACTGTATTTTCTGCTTTGACATGGGTACTCCTTGTTACATCCCGGGCCGCCAGCCGGTGCAGTAGCGGGCATAATCCCGGTCGGCCTGCTTGACGTAGAGCACAAGCTCCTCGCCGCCGTCCTTTTTGGTGCGCTGACGCACCTTGGTGGGCAGGTTCTGGCGGTGGAGCAGTTCGATCTCGTCGTTCAGCTCTTCTTCGGTGTCAAAGGTGTCCAGCTCGGTCCAGTGGGTGGCAAAGAGCCAGAATTTTACAAGATGTTCGTTCAAGATCCAATTTCCTCCGATGCATTCAGACGGTAAAAGGGCGCGATGGCGTTCACGTCGCCGTGGCGCACGATGGAATAGGTGATGTCACAGTAGGGCTGGATGGCGGTGCTCTTCTCGACGGTGGAGATGAGCAGGACCTGCAGCTGCATCCGGCGGAACAGCTCCATCATGGGGCGGATGCGGTCGCTGGTCATCTTGCTGAACGCTTCGTCCAGTAGCACCAGACGGATGCTGTTCTCGCTCTTCTGGTAGATCTGGAGCAGCGACGCGCAGATAGCTACATAGAAGGGGGCCTGATTCTCGCCGCCGGAGGAATCGCGGCTGACGCGGGAAAGGGAAGCCTGCTGGCCGGAGACGGTGTTGGTCACTTTGATGTCGTAGTCGAGGTAGGTGCGGTAGTCTACATAATCCGAAAGGGTGACATTCTCGGGGCGGCGGCCCTCCTGCCGGGCGCGGGTGTTCTCGTCCACATCGGCCATGATCTTTTCCATCAGCTCGTCTACCTGACGCTCATAGACGGGGTCGGCGGTGGCGGCGAGGTTGTCCAGCGAGTCGCCGTCGGTCATCTGCTGGTTTCCCTTATCCACGATGACCTGATAGAATGCGGCCAGCTGGGGGTCGCGGCTGGGACCAAGCTCGAAGCGGTAGACCTCTTCGCCGTAGGTCAGCTGTTCCATTACCTTGTTCAGCTCCCGGAACTGCCGCCGTGCGTTGAAGATGTCATCCTTCATCCGGAAGAGGATGTCCTTGCGGAAGCGGTCCTTGCAGTCGCGTTGTGCCTGTTCGAGGCGGGCGGCGTACCGCTCCAGATCAATGCGCACGAGGCTCTCGTGCTGGGCGCGGTACTGCTCGATGCCCGTAAGGCCCAGCGGATGATCGCAGACGTAGCGGGTGTTGTACTCTTTCTGGGCAGGCTCGAGGGTGCCGGTGAGGTAGACGGCCAGTGCGTCGTCCAGCCGGGCCTGTGCCTTTTCGGCGGACTGGGCCGCATAGCGCGGGCCTTTGTCCTTGCTCAGGGCCGCGAAGCGCTCCCGTGCCAGCGGCTCCAAAAGCGGGTACTGCCCGAAGAACCGGTCAGCGGCGTCCTTTGCCTGCCTGGCGGTCTCTTCTGCCTTGGTCTGCTCAGCCTCGCAGGAGGCCAGCTGCTTTTCACAGACACGGATGTCGCCGCCGGCTGTCTCCACAGCGGCGCGGGCGGCGTCCCACGCGGCCTCGCGGGCCTCGTCCTCTTTGTAAAGCTGCTGCAGCATCGGGTTCTCGCGGCACTCGGTCAGCTTCTGCTCCTGTGCGGTGCAGTCGGCGCGGGCCACTTCCAGCGCGGCGCGGGCGTCCCACAGCGCGGCCAGCTCATCCATGACGCTGCTGTGCAGCACATCCTGATAGCTGTCCCGTGCGGCTTTGAGGGCGGCGGCAGACTGCGCCGCTTCCTTGCTGCGGGCGGTCAGCTCATCCAGAGCTTTCGTCAGCGCTTCGGCCCGGGCGCGGCGGGCGTCAAGGCCGATATACCGCTGGGGTGTGCGGAGACGCTCGAGGCGGAAGGGGTGGTGGCGCAGCAGGTCGCGGGTAGCGCTGTCGGGATAGTTTTCCAGTGTGTCGGGGGTGTCACAGCAGACGATGCGCCGCAGGATGGTGTCGGCATACTGTGCGGCCAGCGGGTTCTCGCTTCGGACCTGCGCGGCGAGGCTGTCGGCAGGGGCGGCGTCGGCCTTGCGGTTGGCCGTGCGGATGCTGGGGGTGTCCAGCAGGCTGATGGGGCCGACCTTGTCCCGCAGGGCCACAAAGGCGCTCTTGGCGGCGGCGTAGTGGGCAGGCGGCACGAGGATGTCGAACCGGCGGTCGCCGAGGCAGGCTTCCACGCAGTCCTGCCAGCTCTCGTCCTCGACGCTCAGCAGTTCGCAGAAGATCTTTGCGTCCGGCGTCATGCCGCGGCTCTTGAGCTCAGCGTTCACGGCGTCCCGCACTCTGGTGGCGGCGTCGCCGTGGGGGTAGACCCACCGGCCTCCCGAGACGGAGGCCAGCTCCGCCTGCTTTTCCTGTACCTCAGCAGTGAGGGCGTCGGCGCTCTGCCGTGCGGCGAAATACTGCTCTTCCAGCGGCTTTTCCAGCCCGGCGAGGGCGCTTTGGAGCTGGGGCAGGGTCTCCGCTGTCAGCGAGGCAGGCCAGAGCGTTTTCTCCACGGTAAAGCCGCTGCGCTGCAAGCTCTGCAAGAGGCTCTGTACTTTGCCTGCAGCAGCTTCGCTTCTGGAAGCGTCCCGGCTGGCCTTGTCCAGTGCGGTCTTTTTGCGGGCCAGCTCTTCACTCAGGGCGTCCAGCGCCCGGCCCTCGCCGCTGGCGGCGGCACTGTGGGCCGAGAGGTAGGCCCGACGGGCCTCGGCCTCGGCGTCTTTTGCGGCGGCGTAGCGGGCTGTCAGCTCTTCGTGCTGGCGCTTTCCGGCGGCAAGATGCTCCTGCCAGGTGTTCGTCCCGGCGGCGGCTTCCTCAGCACGGGCCAGCAGGGCAGTGCCTCGGTTGACGAGGGCTTCCGTTTCCTTCTGGGCAGCTTCGCGGCCATAGTCCACGATTTGTTCCAGCGCGGCGGCGCGGGTCTGGGCCTCGGCCAGCACGGCGTGGAGATTTTCCAGCTCCACCCGGTCGCCCTGCAAAGCTTCCAGATCAAGCTCGGGCTGAGGCAGGATGTACTGATACAAAAACTCCCGGAAGTTGGGGATCTCGTCCATGCTGGTACCCATCTGGAAGACTTCGTTGAACTTCTTGCCCAGCGGGCTTGCGGCGCGGCCGATGCCCAGCGCCCGGCAGATGCGGTCGCGGGCTTCGCCGGGGCTGCGGGTGTAGGAGAGGCGGCCCACAGCGGGCTTGAAGTTCTCTTTCGAGCTGGGCGCGCCGGTGCGGGGGTCGATGAAGGGCAGCTGCTCGAGGGTGCAGCCGTCCTCGGAGATATACCAGGTCTGGTCGCCGGGATGAAGCTCCTGCATGGGGCCTTCCGACTCGACCCGGACGGCGATGACGAAGTGGGTGCGCTTGACGCTGTCCCAGAACTCCGCGCCGATGTAGGCCACGGTGCGGCCCGGGCGGCGGTAGGCGTTCTCGCCGCGCTGCTTGGCGTGGACAGAGCCTTGCAGGGTGCGGCCACTCTTTTTGTTGCCGAGAGCGTTGAAGTTGCGGTTGGTGGTCAGGCAGTAGCGGATGGCGTCGAGGATGGTGGTCTTGCCCACGGCGTTGACGCCGATCATGTAGGTCAGCCGGGCGCAGTCGAAGGTGACGTTCTCAAAGTTGTGCCAGTTGATGAGCTTCAGGCGTTTCAGTTCTATCATTCTTCCACCTCCACGGCAGCGGTGCCGTCCTCCGGCCGCTCATAAAGCGAAAGCTCACTGCGGGTGCGGGTTACCTCGGTGGCAGCGTCCGCAAGGTCGGAATCCGGCAGAGCGAGAAATACAGTGGGAAATACTTCGATGCGGCTATCCAATCCGGAAAGCCGTCCCACCGGCCGGGCCAGATTGTACCGGCGCAGGGTGCGCAGCAGCTTTTCCAGCGTGGGCTGGTCGAGACGGCGAGGCAGGTTCATCTTTTGCAATTCGGCCTGTACCTCTTCCACCGTCACCAGAACCTGGTCGGCGCTGGCCGAGAGGCTCTCCCGCTTTTGGAGGTAGAGCAGGCGCAGGACTAAGAGCAGGATGCTCTCATACTTCAGAAGCCGAGCCTGACTGCCCTCATGCTCGTTGACGAGGGCCGCCGCCTGCAGCGGGGCGGGGTAGAGCACCACCGAGTAGCCCAGCGGCGCAAACACGGCCCGCACTTCGTTGAGGTGGTCCTGAACATAAAGATATTTGGCGCGCTGGTCCTCCACGCCGCCCAGCACAAAGCAGTGGTTGAGCAGATAATTTGCGCACTCTTCCAGCATTTTATTCGTTTCGGTCATCTTCGGCGTCCTCCTTGCGGGGTGTCAGAGTAAATTCTTCAAACCGGAAGCCGCCCCGCGTGGCCCACTCGCCGGTGAGCTGGATGTCATAACAGCGGCGCGGCGACTGGGAGTAGGTGTGCAGTCCGATGATGCGTGCGAAGTTGTTCGGGTATTCGTCGGCGAGGGTGGACGCCGAGACAGAAGGCCGTGCGGCCAGCGCCTGCCGGGCGAGGATGTCCACGTTCTCCTCGGTGACGGCCATCCGGGCGTAGTCCAGCAAGAGCTTCTGCTCCCGGCGAAGCTGCTCTTCGTCCAGCTGTCCGGCCTGCACCGGGGCCAGCGGCGCGTCGGTGCGGGGTGCGGCCGGAGGATAGAGCGGCTTTTCGCCGAAGACCTGCACCGGCCAGAGCTTGAGCCGCGCGGCCAGTGGGCCGTCGTCCGGCTCAAAGAGCTGGTCGGGCGTTTTGATGTTCTCGGCGTACCGCCGCAGCAGGGCGGTGACGCTGCCCTGGGCCGAGCGGTCGCTCAGCAGCAGGAACTGCGCCCGCTGAACGGCCCGCTTGCGGTAGCGGACGTGGCTGGCGTCGATCTCCCGGATGAGGGTGCTCATCTCTTCGAGGGCGTCCCGCTGTTTCTGGATGAGGGCGCGGACGGCGGGAGCGGCCTCGCTTGGGGCGCAGCGCTCCACCCGGGCGTAATCCAGCGCCAGCTGGGGCAGGTAGTTTGTCTCGCAGTCGTCCAGTCCCTCTTCGAGGAAGGCGCGGTAGTTGAACAGGTTGTCGCTGGTCTTGAAGCGGTGGTAGGCGGCCGCCACCACCTTTTCTTCGTACTGGTCGAAAAGCTCCAAGACTTCCTGCGGGGTGCGGTTGCGGGTGAGGCGGTCGATGTAGTGGCCGATGGAGGCATTGAGGGCGCGGAGGGACTTGTTCAGCGCCTCAAGGTCGCCGGCTACCTCCCGCAGGACGTTCTCGTAGGGGCTCTTCTCTTCGCCCACGTTCTGCAGCAGCTGCCACGCCTTGTAGAGCTTGCCGGTGTAGGTGACGACCCGGGGGTTCAGGATCTCTTCCAGCGCTTCGAGAAGCGGCGTCACCTCCGGCACAAAGGCCAGCGCAGGCTCTTCTTCGTAGCTGCCGGGCTGTTCGGCCAGCCAGCCGGTGCGCCGCAGCCGGAGCAGAAAGCCCAGAGCCAGCGTGTGGGGGTCGCGGGTGGGCTGCTCGGCCTCATCGCCCGCGTCGTCGGCGTCCAGTGCCAGAGGCTTTGCCAGCGCGGCGAAGTAATCCTCGGCCCGGGATACGGCCTCAGCCCGCAGGATGCTGTAATCTGCCGTGTGGCGGCACTCCTCCCACAGCAAGAGCAGCAGCTCTGCATAAAATGCCCGGTTCGGCCCCGCCAGCGGCCGGAACAGCCGCGGGCTGACCAGTTCAAACAACTGCATCCGTATGCCCCTTTCAATCGGTAAATATCGACTTCTATTGTACCACAGATGGCACGGTTTTGCACCCTGCCGGGAAATAAAAACACAGGCCGGCAAAGCGGTATAAAACCCCTTTGCCGGCCCGTGCGGCGCTCCCTTATTCCCAGGCCCGGCGGCAATGCCGCACAAAAGCCTGACAATGATTGATTCGATGATAGCACGACTTTGGCATTCTGTCAACCGAATTGCTGAAAAAAGAAGAAAGTGTGAAAGGATTTCTCCAATCTTTTCCTGAAATTACACACATTTTCCACGAATTTATGATAGTCTTAAATACAGAAGAACTCCCCGATAATGTACTCGTTCAAAATACAAGGCGGAACTACTCCTGATAGATACACAACAGCCCCCCGGAATGCAGGACTCCGGGGGGCTTCGTGTTTATAAGAGGCGTTTACCAGCAGCCGCGCACCCGGAAATCCCGTTCCCATGGGTCGGGGGCGAGGTCGCGCTGGTGGAGCGAGGTGATCTGGATATAATCGCTGCGCTGGATGAGGGCGAACAGCCTGAGGAAGAGGGCCGGGTCGCCCTGCACCTCCAGCGTGACCGAGCCGTCGTCCTCGTTCTCCACCCAGCCGGTGAGGCCGAGGCTCTGGGCGGCGTACCGGGCGCGGTAGCGGAAGCCCACGCCCTGCACCTGCCCTTCGATGGAGTATCGCCGCCGGACGGTGCCCTCGGGCAGGGCGGGGGGCTGGCGGTCCTTTTCATTCAGAAAATCAAACATAAGCGGCTTACAGCTCCTGATAGGCGCTCATCAGGGCGGGGATGAACTGCTTTTTGCGGCTGACGACGCCGGGCAGCACCCAGCTGCCATCTTCCTCCGGCTCCTTCTCGAAGCCGCTGCGCAGCATCTCGTCGGCATGACGGCCGGTGCAGATGACGACGCTCTCTTCCTTCGGCACATCGGTCAGCAGCATATAAAGGTCCTCCACATTCTGCTTGCCGCAGGCTTCGGGCAGATAGGGGGTGAGCAGCTGCTGGGCCGCTTTCAGGTTCTTGCGGGTCATATAGCTGCCCTGCGCCACGCCGAAGCGGACGTCGCCGCACATGAACACCTTGAAATCCTGCAGGAAGACTTCCTCAGGGGTCTTGCCGTCCAGCTTCTCGCCGGCCTCGAACATCTCGGAGGCAAAGGCGTCGATCTCGACGCCCGCGATTTTAGCGAGGCGGTTGGCGGTGGAGACATCGACGGGAGTGCAGGTGGGGCTGCGGAAGACCAGCGTATCCGAGAGGATGGCCGCCAGCAGCAGACCGGCGATCTGAGGCCGTATCTCGACGCCGTTCTCATCGTACATCTGGGTGATGATGGTGGCGGTGCAGCCTACAGGCTGGTTGCGGAAATAGACCGGGCCGCTGGTCTCGAGGCTGCCGATGCGGTGGTGGTCGATGATCTCCAGAATCTCAGCCTGGTCGAAGCCCTCCACGGCCTGGGTGGCCTCATTGTGGTCTACCAGAATGATGCGGCGCTTGCGCAGGGCGATGATGTTGCGGCGGCTGACCATGCCGCAGTACTTGCCGTCCTCGTCGAGGATGGGAAAGTAGCGGTGGCGCACCTTGGCCATCACGCGGGTGACGTCGGCCACCGGGGTCACGAGGGTGAATTTCATGATGTCGTCGCGGGTCATATAGTAGGAGATGGGGGCGCACTGGCTCATGAGCTTGCCGGCGGCGTAGGTGTCGCAGGGGGCGGTCATGATGGCGACGCCGGTCTCCTCGGCGATGCGCTGGATGGTGCGGCCCACCTTGGCGCCGTTGCAGATGATGAGGAGGGATGCTTCCTTCTCGATGGCGCACAGCTGGCTCTCATAGCGGTTGGTCAGGATGACGATGTCGCCCTTTTCGACGTTGTTTTCCAGCATCTCAGGGGTGGCAGTGCCGATTTTGATATGACCGGTGGTGCAGACGGCGTTCTCGTTGCCGACGACCATGGTGCCGCCGAGGGTCTCGAGGATATTCTTATAGGTGGTGCGGCTGGTGGCAAGCACACCGGTGTCGAACACGTCCATGTTGGCCGTGGCGATGTCCTTCACGGCGATGATGCCTTCCAGCTCGTCGTCGGCGCTCGTGATGGGCAGGGTGTCGATCTGCTGGTCGCGCATGATCTCCCATGCCTTGCGCAGACTGGTGGAGCCGGGGATGCCGGGCATCTCGCGGTAGTCCACATCACGGATCTTCGGGTTGACATCGGTACACATCCGGGGCGGCGCGACGCCGAACCGCTTGAGCACGAATTCCGTCTCCTGGTTCATCCGTCCGGCCCGGCGGGCCTCGCAGACGAGGGAGCTTGTCTTATTTTTCAGCTCTGCGTACGCAATGGCAGAGCAGATAGAGTCGGTGTCCGGATTGCGATGTCCGATGACCACGACTTTATGAGCAGTCTTTGGCATAGATTCCTTCCCCCCTTGTGGGTCTTGGGTTGTCCTTCTTATCATGATACCGGAGCGCCGTTTTGTCCGCGTCCCTGCACGGCGCAGAAAAGGGAAGCCCTCTGGTAACTTTCATTGTAACACAAGATGGAATGGGGGTAAAGTGGCGCAGAGGGGCAGAATCCTTAAAATTTTGAGAGATTCTTGTATACATCTTCTTGCCTTTTTGGGAAAGGCGCTGTATCATAGGGGTAAGTCTGTATACTTTAAGAAAGCCCCTTCGGGGGCGGCGCGGAGGAGCGAATGACGAGCACAAAATTTGAAACGAAGCCTTTGTTTACCCGCCGACAGCTGACGGCCCTGCTGCTGCCGCTCATTGCGGAGCAGGCCCTGAGCGTGACCATCGGCCTGGCCGATACCCTCATGGTGTCGTCGGTGGGCGAGGCGGCGGTGTCGGGCGTGAGCCTTGTGGATACCTTCAACACCCTGATGATACAGATCATGACAGCGCTGGCCACCGGCGGCGCGGTGGTCGCCAGCCAGTACATCGGCCATCGGGAGGAGAAGAGCGCCCGGGCTGCCGCTGCACAGATCATGTTCATCATGTCCAGCTTCAGCATTCTTGTGGCAGCGGTGGTCGTGGTGGGGCGCCACGCCATCCTGCGGGGCATTTTCGGCTCCATCGACGCCGATGTGATGAAGTACGCCGAGACGTATTTCCTGCTGTCGGCCCTGAGCTACCCTTTCATCGGCCTGTATAACGCAGGCGCGGCCCTCTTCCGGGCGCAGGGCAACAGCAAGATCAGCATGATGTCCAGCCTTGTGATGAATGTCGTCAACATCGGCGGCAATGCCATCCTCATCTTTGGCTTCAAGATGGGCGTTATGGGCGCGGCGTTGGCCAGCCTCGTCTCCCGCGCGGTGGCCTGCTGTGCCGTCCTCTTCCTGCTCCAGAAGCCGGATTGTATGCTCCGCGTCACCGGCCTGTCGGCCATGAAGCCGGACGGAAAGCTCATCCGGCGCATCCTGCGGGTGGGCATCCCGGCGGGCATCGAGAACGGTATGTTCCAAATCGGCAAACTGTCGGTGGCCAGCCTCACCAGCACCCTCGGCACCGCCGCCATCGCGGCCAATGCCGTGGCCAACACCACCAGCACCTTCCTGAACATCCCGGCCAGCGCCGTCGGCATGGCGGTGCTCACGGTGGTGGGCCAGTGCCTCGGTGCAGGCGAGAAAGAGCAGGCTGTCTGGTATGCCCGCCGCCTGCTGCTGGTGGCCTACTGCGGTGCCTGGGTCATGAACCTGTCGGCCTTCTTCTTCGCCGACCGCTGGGCGCTGTCCTGGTTCAGCCTCTCGCCGGAGGCTTCGGCCATGGCGCTGGAGGTCATGATGTGGTTCAACATCGTCTCCCTCTTCTTCTGGCCCTCCAGCTTCACCCTGCCCAACATTCTCCGCGCCGCCGGCGACGCCAGCTTTACCATGACCGTCAGCATCGTGTCCATGTGGGTGTTCCGCGTGGGCTTCTGCTACCTGTGGGTCCTGAAGATGGGCGGCGGACTGCTCAGCATCTGGATGGGTATGTATCTCGACTGGGCGTTCCGCTCCATCTGCTTTATGGTGCGTTTTGTCCGGGGAAAATGGCTTGAGCAGAAGGTCATCTGAAACTGCCTCTTGCTTTTTTCGGCTCAGAGTGGCAAAATGAGGAAAAGAAATGGAAGAAAGTCAATTCCCGATTCCCTCGTTCTATGCCTTTCGGTACGCCAACAAAGCCGCTGCCGGGTATCAGCATTGCTCTTATGTGGTGGCAAATTTTATCACGCCTTTTTTGTTTCTCCACATCATAATCAGCATTATGTTTATGGCGGATTTGGATAAATACATATCCTTTGAGCCACTGCTATGGGTTTTGTTTGTCTGCGGTATTATCGGCCTTGTGTTATCCATCAAATACGCCACCGGCTTTAAGGGCGTCACACTGTATAAGGATCATTTAGAGATCACTATGCACTCTCTGTTTACAAAGCGATTTCGTCCCACCGTGTCCATCATGTACAAGGATATTGCCAGTGTGTACAACAGCCGCCTGAACCTGCGCAGTCAGGGGATGCGGCAAAAGTGGAGTATGCTGGTGGACTTTGGCGATTATCAGTATTATACGGAGATCCGCCTGCTAAACGGCAAGCAAATCTGTGTTTCCGTAGAAAATCAGGAGGCCTTTGCCCGCGAACTTTTCGCCCGCATTGAGGATTACGCCCACCGCTATGGCCAGACCAAATAATACATCAAAAACAGCCCCCGCATTCGTAACGAATGC
>OGLT01001232.1_pt1 | contig 14328 bp, 10 predicted proteins | sample 1572911 | NCBI WGS metagenome assembly OGLT01 (sample SAMEA2582014, study PRJEB24529) | metagenome | biome: Human gut stool | place: China | collected 2011 | reverse complement strand
ATGAACAAAGTGATTAAGGTTTAGTGATAAGTGATAAGCACCATTCGGAATACAGTTCCCACATCATTTGTTGTGTCTCAGGTATAAAGAATTCACTGAAATCATATACCGAATGGCACTTATCACTTATCACTAAACCCTAATCACTTTCATTCCTTTCTACATCCATATAAACCTTTGACGAGCATTCTCGTCAAGCTCACGTCAATTCAAACTCTTTTTCCTTTGCCACCAGACAAACGGAAAAAGAATATGAAACAGAATCCATTATTTACAGAAAAACTGGAGCAGGTACATGATAACCTGCTCGGCCTGGCACGCTTGTTGGAACGTGCCAACGTGACTCCCCGTTCCCAGATTGCCAAAGACTGGGTAGATGGGCAAGAGGTGATGAATGCGCTGCACATCAGCCAACGCACCTTGCAGAACTTACGCGATAACGGTACACTGGGATACACCACCCTGGGAAAGAAGTATTTCTATCGCATCCGTGAAATTGACGACCTGCTGCAAAACAACTATGTGATGTATAAACTCAGTGCATTGGGCAAGCAGGAGAAGAGCCCGGCTACTGATAATGGGAAAGGAGGCAGCAGATGAATCGCTTCAGTTTTTTCCTGGCTCCCGTCAGCAACGTGGTGCCCCACAAGGCGGTGGAGCTGCATCAGATCTACAACGTCATCCGTGGCGATTATTATCGTCAGCCTACTGAGGAATTGCAGCGCCTCCGCCGTCTGTTGCAGGAAGAAAAAATCACTCAGAGGGATGTGCAACGCTTCAAAGCCCGCCATTTCGACTATGCCACTTTCAGTGGAGAGTTCACCCGCAGGCGCGATGATGCCCTGCTGGCCCATAGCGGACTGCTCTGCCTTGACTTTGACCACATAAACCAGTGGCACGATGGCGGACGCCTGAGCGGTGTCTATGGCTTGCGCTATGCCCTGATGCACGATGCTTCGGTAGATACCGCCCTGCTTTTCCGCAGTCCCGGTGGCGACGGTCTGAAGTGGGTGGTACCCATCGACCTGACACAAGGCACACATACCGACTGGTTTGAAATCCTGTCTTTCTACATATCCCGAAACTATGGTGTGGAACCCGATCCTTCGGGACGTGACCTCTCGCGTGCCTGCTATCTGCCTTGGGACCCGGACGTGGTGATGATAAAATAGTTACGAGCTACATAAATCAGAAATCATAAATCTTAAAATGTCAAAACAAAAATTCCACTTAAACGAGTGGCAGCCCAACGCTGCCCTCACTCTTTGTGATGAAATAGAAATCGTCACATCACGTATTGAACTGGCGGGTACGGATATAGCTCCTACTTATAACGACTGGCGTGATCTCGGCTTCGCGCTTGCCCAAGGTCTGGGTGAGGGCGGACGTACCTTCTACCATCGCCTGAGCCGTTTCTACAGTAGCTATCAACCTGCCGAAACCGAGAAACAGTACACCGCCTGCCTGCATTCCCGCGGGCGGGGCATCACGGTGAATACCTTTTTCCACCTGGCACGGCAAGCAGGAGTGGGCATCAATACCCAGCAGTTGCCAAATTGCCAAAATGCCAAGTTGCCGAAAGCTTCTCCGGTGGCACCGGGTAGCGGGGAACTGCCTCCGCCCGATGCCCCTCATGTAAACCTGCAAACAGAGAGGCTTACTGCACATACTGCTACCGCCACCGCTACGTTTGCTGATGCTGAACTCCCGGTCTTTCCCGATGAGGTATACGCTTCGTTGCCCCGCCTGCTGGATGATGTCTGCTCTTACGGCATCTCGCCCGAAGACAGTGACATGCTCTTGCTGGGGGCTCTTACCGCTCTTTCCTCTTGCCTGACGCAAGTATCCGGCATCTATGGACAGCGACAGGTTTGTCCCAACCTGTTTCTCTTTGTCAGCGCACAAGCCTCGGCGGGTAAGGGGCGGTTGACACTGTGCCGTCATCTGGTAGATGTGGTGCATGCCGATCTACGCCGTCGTAACCGGCAGGAGTGGGAGGAGTATCGGCGCGAGAAGTCGCTCTATGAAAAAAATAAAAGACAAGGGGGAGGCGACGAACCGCAACAGCCGCCTGTCAGGATGCTTTTCATTCCGGCAAACAGCAGTGCCACGGCTCTTTTCCAGACGCTGAATGACAATGAAGGTCAAGCCCTGATGTTCGAGACGGAAGGCGACACGCTGACTACCACGTTCCGCAGCGAACATGGCAATTACAGCGATGGGCTGCGCAAGGCTTTCCATCACGAGCCTATCACTTATAATCGTCGTAAGGACCGTGAGTATGTGGAAATAACGATGCCCCGCCTCTCGGTGCTACTTAGTGGAACACCGCGCCAGGTAGGAGCACTGATTCCTGATCCCGAGAACGGGCTTTTCTCTCGCTTCCTGTTCTATAACCTTCCCTTGCGACCGGTGTGGAATGATGTTTTTGCCGGGAATGATGATGATACGCTCGACAGTCGTTTCCTGCGTTTGGGAGGTCGTTTTTTCCAGTTTTATACTCGTTTGCTGAAGGACGGGCCTTTGCGCTTCACGCTCACGGTGGAGCAGCAGGTGGAGTTTAACCGTTTTTTCGGCAATCTGCAGGAGCAGGGCTTGCAGTGCAAAGGTCCGGATATGCTCGCTTCCGTGCGTCGTCTGGGGCTGACGGCTTACCGCATCTGCATGGTGTTCTCCGCCTTGCGCCTGATGGATTATGAAGGGGATGCCCCACTGCCGGCTACTCTTTGTTGTCGTGATGATGATTTCCATACCACCCTTCTGATGATACAGGTGTTACTGCGTCATACAGAGGCGGCTTATGAAAGTTTACAGGCCGAGGCGTCGCATACGTCGCATCCGACCTCCGTATCTCAGGGAAGTGCAAGTGAGAAGCGTCGGCAGACCTTGTTGCAAATGTTGCCCCCTGAGTTCGACCGCACACTCTATCAGGATAAGGCGCGTGAAGCAGGCATTCCCACTCGTACGGCCGACCGTTACCTAATTGAGTTGTGCAATCAGGGGCGGCTGGAAAAAGAGGGGCATGGGCTGTATAAGGTTAAGACAATGATATAAAATTAGTTCGTTCCTGTAGGGTTATGAACAAAGTGATTAGGGTTTAGTGATAAGTGATAAGCACCATTCGGCATACAGTTCCCACATCATTTGTTGTGTCTCCGGTACAAAGAATTCACTGAAATCATATATCGAATGGCGCTTATCACTTATCACTAAACCCTAATCACTTTCATTCCTTTCTTTCCCGATATGAGTACTTTTGCTTCTTCTTTTCCCCCTGTCATCTCCGTACCATCTCCGTGTCTATGACTACGGACTTGGTACGGAGTTGGTATGGACTTGACACGGAGATGGTAAGAACTTGGTATATAAAAATAAAATCCTTACATTTGCATTAGAATACTTTTGTCTTGAAGTGATAATGCTATGAAAGAGCTTCTCTTGCAAGCCGTGCTCGATGCCGGCACCTGCGACATCACGCCGCCAGCCCTCTGTCGATGGCTGATCGCTCTTACGGGTGGTCCGACTGAAGGTGCAACGGGCCATACACGGAAGTTTTATCATACACCCTGTCCCGATGTACTGGAGATATGGTTTCAAGATACATTGTCCCAACAGGCAGAAAACGTAATTTGTTACAGTCGCATTTCCTTCCGTCCGCTTCTTCCTGCTTCTGCTGCCACTTCCTCCACCGTTACGGATTGCCGGATCGCCGTGGAGGTGCTTCCTCCCGAGCAAATATACATAGACGCCCCTTTGTCGGAAATGGGATTGGTGGGAGCTTCACCCCGTTTGGTAGCCATAGACGGGTGGGTGGTGCAGCATGGTTCACTCAGTCGCGGACTAATGGGAAGTTTGAACCGTGCGTATGCCGTACTTACTCCCGCTTTGGCTGTCCGGCTGGGAATCTCTTTCCATACGGAACGGCAGATGATGGCTTCGACCGGCCCTTACGATGTTTTGCGTCAGGAGGTGGAACGGTTGTTGGCACTTTGCTTCCCCGGAGGCGGTGAGGTGGAGGGTTGCCCCCTTCATGTATCGCTCCGACTGAATGAAGTGCCTGCCGATTGCCTGCTGAATATGAATGCCGACCATCGCTTGTTACGGTTCGGCTCATCGGGAGAGGGGAATGCTCCCCGCAGTACTTTTCCTCTTTATGGTGGCCGCCAGCCGGGACGATACCGTTATCTCAACATCACGATGCTCTATCCACGGGGAGAACTGGAGGCTGCCCGTCAGCTTTTCCTGCTTTTTGCTCCGACTGCCTCCCTGGTGGCAGTGGAACCTGTGGGAGATGTGGACAGATGGGTGCCTTATGATGTGGACGATCATGCCATCGACACATTGACACAGGCACTTTATCATCAGTCGGGGATGGATGCGCCCGACGTCGGACGGCTTTATTGTCTGCTCACACCTTCGGGCAGTGCTGCCGGTCCGCTGCTGCGGCAGCAACTTTCAGTCCGGCTTCGTAAGCTGGTTCGTTCTTTGGGGGCATTCTATTGGGGGCCCGTTCCGCTGCATGCCATTGGCAATGAGGCTTTCAGCAGACACTTGCCTACGGTGGCCTCGCGTTTGCTGGTACAGATGGGTGGTGTACCTTGGGTGCCCCGGTGCTTTGCTTCGCAGAATACTGACCTCATTGTCGGATGTTCACATTCTCGCCTTTCGCAGAGCTTTGAGGCTTTCTGCGCGGCGACGTTCTATAATGATCCTTTGCAGTTCTGTCATTGCGATCTCTGCAAGCCTGCCGAACGATTCTCATTGTTCTTTCCGGAATACTTCAAGGTGGCTTACGGACGGTTTTGTACCGCCCATGACAACCGTCCGCCTGAACGCCTGGTGATTTATTGCCATCACGACTTTCCTGTAGAACCGCTGGCTTCTTTTGTGGCGTGGATGGGGAAGTTCCCGGCGGCTGTACCGGTGGTATGGGTACGGGTGCGGCGCACGTCGGGCGCCCAGCTTCGGCATTATGCCCCTGACGCAACGGGAGGTATGCCTCCTGCGGGTACTTGCTTGCGCCTGGATGATGATACTTTTCTTCTTTTTTGCCGGGACTTTGTTCCTTCTCCCGGTTCTCGTGGTGGTTTCTATCCTTATCCGCTCGAAGTCAATCTGAAGCGCTTGTGTCCGGATGGGCCGTTGCTTTCACTGCCCCCGGAGGAGGTGGAGGGAGTGCTGGTGCAGGTCTGCCAGTTAGTCTGGGCCAATCCGGAATGTGTGGATGGTAATCCCTTGCCGCTGGTGCTGTCGCATACCGACCGTCTGGTGCGTCATCACTGCCAGGAGTGGCGGGTGGAGATGGCGGACCGGAATGTCATCCGGGAGGAGTTTGGCAATTTGGCATTTTGACGGTTTGGCAATAGGATGCGAGCTGACTATTGATTCGTTTCTGGAGGGTTATGAGGTAAATTGGTACGCGGACGACGCGGACAAGGCGGACGAACGCGGATTTAAAAAGCTGCGCTATACTATTATAAATGATAAATTAAAGTCCGCGTTCGTCCGCCTTATCCGTGTCGTCCGCGTATCTATTCATTCATTACTTTTCTGAAACGAATCCCTTTTGATGCGCTTGCTCTGAAATGGCATTCATAGCTACTACGCAAACCAATGCAAACCGACGCAAAAAACACGCATTTCAGAAATTCCCCTTCTTCCCGCTTTACCTTTGTAACAGCTGAATGACAGATGCGCTTGCATTGCCGTGTTGCTGCAGAAACATAGTTTTTGCCTGCTGCCTCCTGTCCGTTTCAGCTTTGAGACTTGGACGCATTGTCCGGTCATGATCCCTAAAAATATGACAATTATGGGAGAAATCAAACAAGGAATCCTCGGAGGATTCAGTGGAAAAGTGGGTACCGTGATAGGTAGCACATGGAAAGACGTGAGTTATATGCGTGCGATGGCCATCAGTGTCAGCAATCCACGTACCCCGAAACAACAGACACAACGCGGCAAGTTTGCCATGAGCTTGAATTTTCTGCGTTCCATTACCCCTTACGTTCGCGAAGGGTACAAGACTTATGCTTTGAAGTGTACGCCTTTCAATGCAGCGATGTCCTACAATTTGCGCTATGCTATCGGCGGCTCTGCACCCGATCTTACCATTAATTACGGGCATGCGTTGGTGGCTCGTGGCAGTCTGATGCCTGTCTTCAACGCCTCAGCTTCCGTAGAGGATGGCAAGCTGACTCTGAAATGGAAGGATAACAGCAAGATGGGCGATGCCCTGGCTGACGACATGGCTATGCCGTTGGTTTACAACAAGGTTCGCGGGGAGGCTGTCTACAGTCTCGATGCTGCCGCCCGTGCCGACGCTACCGCCGAACTGGATTTACCCGATAACTGGGCTGACGATGCACTGGCCGTTTATCTTGCTTTCCGCAGTGCGGACGGTACTCGTGTGACCAACAGCATCTGTCTGAAGAATGACGCTTACGAAGGTGGCGGTTCCGAAGGCGGTGGCGGCAGTCAGGGTGGTGACGGTGGTATTGAGGATGATCCGCTGGGATAGGGTCTAAAGCCGGAGGCTTTAGAAATTAAAAATTAAAGAATTAAAAATTAAAGGCTGCGCAGCTATTAATCACTAATCACTAATTACATGAGAACAATCAACTATATCGTGGTGTATTGCAGCGCCACCCGCGAGGACCGTCCTTTTACGGTAGAGGCTCTCCGTGCCGCGCACCTCAGCCGTGGTTTCAGTGACATCGGTTACCATTACTACATCCGTCGTGATGGTACGGTGGTGAAGACTCGGGCGCTGGCTCTTGTAGGGGCGCATGTGAAGGGATACAATAAGTACAGTATTGGCATTTGCTATGAAGGCGGGCTGGATGCTCAGGGTTGCCCGAAGGACACCCGTACGCCGGAACAGCGTGCTGCCTTGCGATTGCTGGTACATCAACTGTTGCGTCGTTTCCATGGCGAAGTACGCGTCTGCGGTCATCGCGATCTCAGTCCGGACAGGAATGGAGACGGGGTGGTGGAGCCGGAGGAGTGGGTGAAGGTATGCCCGTGCTTCGAAGTGGCTACGGAATTGTGATAAACTTAAAAGCCTGCCGGATCTGTAAACCGCAGGCTTTGTAAACTAACAAATTCAAAAACTCAAAAGTATGAAGATCAATAAATCAGTTTGGGATATGATCCTGAAAGTCGTCATCGCTGTAGCTTCGGCAATAGCCGGGGTGGTAGGGGCGAATGCAATGAATTAGTAAACACTATCTCAATTCTCCTCCTTCGAGGAGGGGAGTTGAGATAGTACTTTTTTTATTATTCAATTAATCCATTCACAACAGATAATCATTATGAGAAATATTATATTTATTCTATTATTAGCCCTGGGCACCCTTGCCCATGCAGAAGGAGGGCAGGAACTGCAACAGTTCTATACGCCCAACACATATGCCTTTGCCCGCTACGGCGACCTGCCCGTGGACTACAGCACCGGTCTTCCGCAAATCAACCTTCCGCTGACTTCCATCAGCGACCTCGACATCAAGGTGGACGTTTCACTAAGCTATTACGCATCAGGTATCAAAGTAGACCAGGAAGCCTCGTGGGTGGGACTGGGATGGAGCCTGAATGCAGGCGGCATGATTACTTGCCAGCTTCGGGGAGCACCCGACGAGATGGATGCCAAGACAGGAAAAATGCGCCGTGTGAATCTGCGCTTTAAAAATGATCATGTGGAAACCATAGACCAATACATCAAAGCCGAAAGGAGCAACTGGGTGGGTGCGGCCGACCTGAGACCTAACAGTTTCGATCCTGCACCGGATATCTTCTTTTTCAATTTCTGCGGAAGAACCGGAAAGTTTTACCTGGATGAAAACGGAAAAGGGCGCATGATCAATCAGGATGACTGTATCATAGAGTTCCAGCCGGACGGCACTTTCAAGATTACGGATGAAAAAGGTATAGTATATCTTTTTAAGGATAAGGAATACGCTTATTACGGTGCGATAAGGGATAATTGTACTTCCGGATGGTATCTCTCCTCTATCACCAGCCCTGCCGGAGGCAGCATCACTTTCACTTATGTAAGTGGCGGCACATTAGGAATGAGTGTCATCCACCGCATTGATGATTCCTGCTATATGACTCTTAATAAAGATGCCAGTACGCAGGATATTCCCCCCAGCTACCTGAGGCCTGCCATTGTAGATAATTCCAATGAAGGGATAACCGGACTTGTGGTCAGCCGCATCACTGCTTCTTCGGGGGCACACATTGACTTTGCGTGCAGCAGCGAGAACCGTAAGGATGCCCACAGCATACGGGGGAGCATGCTCGAGAGTGTCACTTCCTATAATTCGGCAAACGACATTTATAAGAAGTACAAGCTGTTCTATGGCTACTTTGAACCGGATGAAAGGCATAAAATAGCCGCTTCATACTACCAATATCTGAACTATCGCCTGCGTTTGGAGAAAGTGCAGGAACTTCCGTCTACAGGCACATCGGTACTTCCTCCCTATCGTTTTTCATATTATGGAGACGGTGGTTCCAAGACGGATAATATATATGCATTGCCTTACCGGTTGTCGCCTTGCCAGGACCACTGGGGATACTATAATTATACGGATAACAAGACCATTTTTGCGAATAACGCGGCAAATGAACCTTTCTATATTGACCCGTGGTTCAGAGAATTGTCCAACAGTTATGAACTGGCAGGCATAAAGGGTTATAAAATATCAAATGGCGCTAATCGTGAAATGGATACCGAGGCTGTCAAGGCTTGTACCTTGAAGAGGATCATGTATCCCACAGGCGGTTATACGGACTTTGACTTTGAAACGCACGATACCAACTATACATTAGGGAAAATCGGCATTGGCGGTCTGCGCGTCAAGAAGATAACGGACAATGATGAGAATGGCAATCAGAAAATCCGTAATTACGAGTATCCTTATTATTCGTGGGGAGACAGCAAGTATCATTTAGCGGAGAATTTATATCATGTCTGGTATCATCAGATGCTTGATTCGAGCACTAACCTGGGGCGATGCAGGGACTATCTGGCTGGTTATGGAGTTCCTACCGACCTCATTGATTCACCTGATATCCTGCAAATCACGTCTTTCCCTGCCCTGACGCTGGGTGTGGAAGGTGACTTCATGTACCCCAATGTGACGGAATACATAAGCGGGCAGGGACGCACGGAGTATACCTATACTTATGAAACGAACCATGAACCTTATATCCGACCGGGGGATGGCGTCTCGGCTCCCGACTGGTTCCGCTCTTCTTACATTTACATAAATTCGGGCGGGGTAATCCCTTCCACAATTTTAGAACTCACTGCCACTTCTTACACTTTTCCCTTCATGACGGACGCCGACCTGGGCTGGATGCGCGGGCAGTTAACAAAACGTGAAGTCTATACTGAAAGCAATCGGCTGGCTGAGGCGGACTATATGACCTATGAGGAGTGTCTGCTGGGTGTGGAAGCCGGAGGTAAAGCGGTACAGTTCAATGAATACGAGTTTCTCTTTGCCCGGGACTATCTGACCACCGGACGCTCACGGTTGACGAAGGAGACTCATGAGGTTTATGGCGACAAGGGAGGCGTTTTGCGCACGACGAAAGAATATACGTATGCCTCGGATTATCATAAGCTGGTGTCGGGAGTGAAGGAAACGGCAAGTGATGGTAGCGAGATTGTGACGAAGTATTATTATCCGCACGATTACAGTTCTACTGCCAATGCAGCCCTTCAGACAATGAAGGATAAGCACATCCTCCTTCCGGTAGATGTACGCTCGTACAAAGGCGGCCGTCTGGTATCGGGTGAGCAGACCAAGTACAATGCATACGGTCAGCCGGAGATTGCTTACCGTACGGAAACCATGGCTAAGGATATTGATTTCAACAAGGATACCCCTTTCACATTCACAGCTTACCTGTGGCGTACGTATGATGCCAACCGGCTGCTTGTATCCGAGAAAACACGTGAGAATGGCCTGAAGTATACTTACTTGTGGTCGTACGGCAACCAATATCCTGTAGCACGGATAGAAGGTGCCGAATACAGCGAGGTGACCGGCTGGTTGAGCAGTGCTTCAGTCGGATTGCCAAACACGCTGACCCGCCCTTCGGATGTTGAGAGCCGGCTGACTTCCATTCGAAATGCCCTTGCCTCTAAAGACGTATTGGTCACCACCTATACTTATCTGCCGCAAGTGGGTATGACGGGTATGACGGATGCCAACGGTAAAACTACCGGCTACGCATATGATAACTACCGGAGGCTGTCTCTGGTAAAGAACCATGAGAGCAAGGCTGTGATGCAGTATAAATATAATCTTTACGACTAACCCTAAAAAGAAACAATGCGTATGAAACGATTTAGTATATTCCTATTATTCCTGATAGTCGGTTGTGCCCTGAATGCACAGGATGACTACCGGAATTACGTGCTCAGTCGCACGATGCTGAATGGGACAGGAACGTCCTATCTGGACAATATCACTTATTACGATGGGCTGGGACGTCCTTTCCAGACGGTACAGAAAGCGGTATCCGATGATAAATCTTTGAACAAGAACCTTGTTACCCTGCAGGAATATGATGCTGCCGGACGCGAATGGAACAGTTGGCTGCCTACCTTTGCCGGTTCTTCCGATTATCTTGCTCCTGCCAGTATCAAGAGCAGTGCGCCTGGAAATTACGACAATGACAGCCGGCCTTACAGCCAGCCGGTTTATGAAGCTTCGCCGCTGAACCGCCTTACGGCACAATATGGTCCGGGAGTGGCCTGGTACAATGCCGGGCGCTCGGTAAAGACGGAGTATCTGCTGAATACGAATGCTTCTCCATTGAAGTGCATCAAGTATGGTGTAAACTCTACGGGAGGACTGACCGGTAATTCTACTACTTTCTATACTTCAGGTGAGCTTTCTGTAGTGAAGACTACGGATGAAGACCTGAACGTAAGCTATTCTTTCACCGAGAAACAGGGGCACACGGTGCTTACCCGCCAGATGAACAACAGTGAGGAACATGACACCTATTATATATACAATGATAAAGGGAATCTTTGCTTTGTGCTTCAGCCCAAATATCAGGAGTCGGCGGATCTTGGCAAGTATGCTTTCCAGTACGAATATGACGCTTGCGGACGTTGTACGAAGAAGAAATTACCCGGAGCTGATTTTGTGGAATACACATACAACGCTGCGGACCAGCTGGTCTTCTCCCAGGATGGCAACCAGCGGGTGCAGGCTACCAAGAAATGGACTTATTATCTGTATGATAAGTTCGGTCGCCTCACCGAACAGGGGGAATGCACGAACAAGAGTGCTACTTCGAGCCCGGTGGTGTATATTCATAATTATTATGATGAATATGGGTTTATAAACGGAACAGGCTTTACTGATTCCAACTATAAACTTACAGAAGCTCAGAAAGCTTATGGCAAGGGCTATCAGACCGGTAGTGTCATCAGTATATTCGGCGACAGCAAGAAGATATATTTGATGTATCAATATGACATTCAGGGACGTGTAGTGAAGACTGTACAAAACAACTTGCTGGATGGGCTGGATGTGACTGAAACAACTTATACCTTCAGTGGCAATCCACAGACAGTGGTTCATAAAAACACATATAAGGAGAATGGGACGCAAAAGTCCATTACTGAAACTTACACTTATACTTATGATTATGCCGACCGAATCAGTAAAGTGGAACATAAGCTGAACGATACCAAAGTTGTGCTTAGTGAGAATACCTATAATAAATTGGGCCAGTTGGTAAATAGATCCTTGCATGGTGCTTCGGCCGACATAATGGGATACACATATAACATTCGGAGCTGGTTGACCCGTATTGAAAGTCCCAACCTTATTTTAAAGTTGAATTATGGTTATTCTGCCGGTGGAGGGAATATCGCTTCAATGTTCTGGAAAAGCGGTGAGGAAGGCCGACAGAAATATACATTTACCTATGACGGACTGGGACGCATGTTGAATGCTGATCATTTAATCTTGGGCCAGCAGGATGAAGATGATGACGACTGGGGAGTGACAACCGGGCTTATGAGTATTCAAACCGGAAGGCAAATAGAAGAGACGCCTCTTGCCAGAGAAAACGCTTTCACGGAAAGAGTGACGGAATATGATAAGAATGGAAATATCCTGAAACTGGTACGTTACGGGCAGACAGGCGCCAATTCCTACGGTGTGGTTGACAACCTTACAATGACGTTGACCGGTAATCAACTGAACCGTGTGGATGATGCCTCTACAACTTCTGCCTATGGTGGTGGATTCGAATTTAAAGATGCCGTGAAACAGGATAATGAATATACTTATGATGCCAATGGTAATTTAACACAAGATTTAAACAAAGGTATAGAGGATATTCAATACAATTGCTTAAATTTGCCAAGACTGATAAAGTTTAAGGATCAGAGTACTATTACCTATACTTATGCGGCAGACGGGACAAAGCTCCGCGTGGAACATAAGATAGGAAGTAGCACTACCCGGACAACTTACTGCAGTAATGTGATCTATGAGGATGGTACAGCCAAGTGTTTACTAACGGAAGAAGGTTATGTCTCTTTAGATGACCGGGAATATCACTATTACCTGAAGGACCATCAGGGAAACAACCGGGTACTGGTTAACAAGAATGGTGGCGTAGAAGAAATCAACCATTATTATCCATTCGGAGGTGTCTTTGCAAGTGAAGAGAATGTGCAGCCTTATAAGTATAATGGTAAGGAACTGGATACAAAGAAGGGGCTGAACTGGTATGATTATGGGGCGAGAATGTATGATGCAGCAGTGGGCAGGTTTACGACGACAGATCCATTGGCAGAAAAATATTATTCATGGAGTTCGTATGCATATTGTATGGGAAGTCCTATGAATGCGATTGACATACAGGGGAAATTAGTGATATTTATTAATGGACTTACCTTCTCAAAAAAAGAACAAGGGTCTGTAAATTATTGGTCTGCCGATTTTATAAATCAAGTTACGACCCAATTAAATGATAAACATGTATTGTATAGACATGGAGGAAATAGTATAGACTGGAAATTTAGAAAGTTTGTGGGTAGTTTACAAGGTTCTGTAGATGCCCCTAATCTAATAAAATACATATCGGATAAAGAAGGAAACATAAAAGAAACAATAAAAATCATAACCCATAGTATGGGAACTGCCTATGCTAAAGGGTATGTTGAATCTATTATTAAATACTTCCAAGAAAATGGTTATACTAATGCCTTAGTAACTCTGGAGGCTGATTTTGATCCGTTTCAAGCAGGAAGTTTATCTGCTAATTCTAATGTTTATACTCAACAGTTCACTCATAATAAAACGTTTACCGGTGATTATTGGTTTTTAGCTAATGAACAACAAAAAGGATTAAAGAATTATTATAATGATAAAAAACAAGGCTCACATATGATAACGACCTTCTTTAATGATATATCTAAGTTAAAAGAAGGTACATATATTTGGGATGGAGATTCATGGATATTAAAGGAGGATAAAGAATGAAAAAGAATTTGTTATTCTGTACCATATCATTATTATATATTTTCACATGGAACTATTATAGTAAAATGATAGAAATAGCACAAGGAGGAAATGGATTAGGTGGAGTATTGATCTTATGCTATGCAGCTTTGATATATACTATTTTTGAAATAATATTTATATATTTGATGCATAGAAAATGTAAAAGAATAGAACTTTTATTTTATATCTTAATCTATGCTATTTGCATTTTCCCATTCATAATGCAATTATTTTCATGGTAGCCTCAAACTCATTAGTTTTCTATTTTACTGATTTCTCTATTTCGCAGGAATAAACCACAAGGAACTTAATCTTTCAATATAAAAGCAATTCTTAAATCAGAAATATCTGGTATAAGGATTGCTTTTTTCATTCATCTTTAATCACTGCCGAATATGTAGTCTGACTACCTCCGTTCAGCTAAATATATTATTCGGCTGTACCAAGTACTAATTTTTTTTAATCCGTTGATTTGAACTGTCCCTGCCTTTTACTACAAAACAGTAGAGATAGGTATTTTTTCTTCCTGTCAGAGAATCACAGTATGACAGAGATACAAATAAGAATGCTCCTTTCAAGTTTAAAGATGACATGGAACAGACTGACAAATATACTTATGACGCCAATGGTAATTTAACACAAGATTTAAACAAAGGTATAGAGGATATTCAATACAATTGCTTAAATTTGCCAAGACTGATAAAGTTTAAGGATCAGAGTACTATTACCTATACTTATGCGGCAGACGGGACAAAGCTCCGCGTGGAACATAAGATAGGAAGTA
>OGLT01001215.1_pt1 | contig 14460 bp, 8 predicted proteins | sample 1572911 | NCBI WGS metagenome assembly OGLT01 (sample SAMEA2582014, study PRJEB24529) | metagenome | biome: Human gut stool | place: China | collected 2011 | reverse complement strand
TACGGAAATCCTTGTCGTTACGGAATTGGCGTATCAGTTCGTTACTGTCGCCTGCTGAATAAGTGATTTTCTGAACAAAACGGTCGTCAGTCCGTCCGAACACCTCTTTAGCTATCTGTACGATATTTGTGGCGTGAGCTTCATTGAGCGCAAATATCAAGGTTTTAGGCAAATAGCCCATATTCGGCTCACGTTGTGGGTCATTAAACAATTCTGTATAAACCACATCCCGATAGGTTGAAAGGATTAACTTTATCTGTGCCGGATTAATGACACTCCGATTAAGTTCTTTATTGGTGTAGGTTTTGGTTTCCTTGTTACTCACAGTCTTAACCTCACCTGTATATCTCGTTTCTTCCTTTACTCTCTCACCCTCTAATATAGCTCCCCCAGTTTCCGTAACTTGCGTTTTTATTCGATACACCCTACAATCCACATTCACACCATCAACGATACTCTTTTCTAAGGTATAATTGACAATGATATTATAGTTAAAGAATTTCTTTGTCTCTTCAATCGGGGTTGCTGTCAAACCGACAAGTCGAGCCGTATCGAAATATTCCAACACCTTGCGCCAGTTCCCATAAATGGAGCGATGGCATTCGTCTATGATAATCATATCAAAGTAATCGTGCGGTAAATTGGGATTGGGAGGCAAGATTACTTCCTCTACAGGTTCGTTCTCATCATCGTCATCGTTATCCTCAATAGTTTCTCCTTTCAAAAATGAGAATAGGCGTTGTATGGTAGAAATAACGACATTGCTATCAGAAGGAATAGAAGACGAACGAAGGCGATTGACCGTAAAGATAGTATTGAAAGCATCCCCGTTCTCTGTCAGACGGAAAGTTCCAAATTCTCCCTCTGCTTGTTTTCCAAGATTATTTCGATCAACAAGAAACAACACTCTACGCATTGGTGTATAAGAAAGCATTCGGTAGGCAGCAAGACAAGCCGTATATGTTTTGCCTGCTCCAGTGGCAAGAACCATCAACGCCCGATTTTGCCCAGCACGGAAACTTTTTTCAAGTTCTGTCACCGCCTCATACTGGCAATCACGAAGTCCCTTCCTTTTCAATGTAGGAAGTCCGGCAAATGTATCCTCAATCCCCAACTTCTTGACCAATTCATGCGGCGTAGGAATAGCCATTATCTGCTTGAAACAAGAATCTTGTTCACGAAAATCACAGCAATATAGTTCCTTGCCATTCGAGGTGAAGATAAAAGGCAATGGCTTTTGATATGCCTGATAGATATTCGGTACACTTCTTGCATATAAGGTTGCCTGCTCGCATACTTTGGAAGCAAATGCGTCTGTTTCTTCACGCTTAGCTTCAAGTACCCCTACTGCTTTTCCATTAATGAAAAGGAAATAATCTGCCTCAAGATTTCCTTTCAATAAACCTTCTCTTATGGCTACAGCCGTACAAGTAGGTTCATAATCCTCCCTGTTGACTACTTTCCAACCAGCATCGGCAAACCACTGGTCTATCTTTATTCTTGCTTTTTCTTCAGGAGTCATGTTCTTGATATTGTATATTATCGGAAGTTCATAGGCACATCTGCAACAGGTTGCAAAAGGATCCAGAACTTCCTAACCTTATTAAATACTATTGTAACCTTTCTTTTTTATCGGTTATCAAATCCTTCAAATCGACTTGTAATATCTCCGCAATCTGTTGCAAGGTTTCCAAATTTGGTTGAATTCGATTACAAGCATAGGCATTTACCATACTGAAACTCTTGCCGAGTTGTTTGGCTAACCATGTTTGAGAAATACCTTTCTCAGATAAGGCGGCTTTAATCCTATTTAGTTTCATATTATTTCTCAATTGAATAGTGCAAATATAGGGAATTATATTCGATAATTCGGTTTTCTTTTTATACTTTTGTAATTTGATTGGCTTTTTGAAGCCAAATAAATTGCAAATGAAATGAGGAAACTGATTATATAGCCTGAACTATTGTTCAATACCCTATGTAATTGGTTAACTAAAATAGGTTTAGTATGAATAAGCACTATTCGATTTTACATATATCTGATTTGCATAAAGGAGAAAACAACGACTTTGATCATTTGTTTGCTTCTTTGTGCAATGATGCAGACTCATATGATCAAGATATACCTAAGCCAGAATTTATTGTAGTTTGTGGTGATTTAGCTGAGGGCGCGAATGGGGAAGATGCTGAAGAAAAGATAGTGAAACAGTATCAAGAAGTTGAATCTTTCCTAGATAAATTGGTAAGACATTTTCTTAATGGGGATAAATCTAGAATAATTATTGTTCCTGGAAATCATGATTTATATAGGGGAGCAACAATCAGAAGTATGGAGGCTATACCTGATGATATACGAGAAAGTGCTAAAGAGAGGTATTTAAAAGGTGACCCTCAATATCGTTGGAGCTGGAAAGATTTTTGTTTTTATCTAATTAATAAGGAAGAAGAATACGCATCTAGATTCAAATTTTTCGTTGAATTTTATAATAGGTTTTATGAAGGCATTCGCACGATAGATGATTGTGATATGCTGAATAAAATTATAGACTTTCCGGAGTATAACATTGCATTTGCTACATTTAATAGTTGCTACAGAATAGATCATCTAAACCAGATTGGAGCAATAAATAGTAAGGCGATTGCAGAATCCCAATCTGAATTGTCGAAAGTCTTCAAATATGGTAGGTTCATTGTTGGTGTATGGCACCATAATATCTCAGGAATACCAACTCAGACGAATTACCTTGACCCAAGAGTACTTCATAGTCTTATGGATTTCCACATACAGTTAGGTTTATATGGGCATCAACATCATACAGAAGCCTTATATGAGTATCATGATATTTTTAAACAAGGACGAATGACTTTAATAAGCTCTGGTTGTTTATATGGACGTGGCAAAACTATGCCAGAAGGCACACATTGCCAATACAATATTTTAGAGATAGTACAAAGCGAAGAAAAGGTGAATGTAATATTGCATGTTAGAGAAGATGAAACAGCATGGGATATACCTTCATGGAGAAGGAAGCTAATTGAAGGAAAAGATTCATATTCAATGGCATTTAATCTACCTGCAATTGATTATAGCAGGGTGCTAGCAGATTGTTTAAATCAGGCAAAGGTTGAAAATAATTATAAGGAGGCCATTGAAAATCTTATATCTATCCGTAATAATGAAGCTACAGCAAATAAGTTCATTGATGAATTTCTTCAAAAGATAAGTAATCACGATATTTGCACATTAGAATTTGAGCCTATGACGATTGCACAAGTTATAGCAGTTATGGGTGCTTCTATAGAGACGCATAATTGGGATACCTTTGATAAAGCGGTAATGTCCGCAGATAAACATGGATTACGAAATTGGCAAACGAATGTGCTGATTGAAGACGCTAATAAAATAAGATGACATACCAGTATGAGCGATATACCTTTTAATGTACAAATTGATCGGGTGTTAGACCTGTTGTGTTCACAAATATATGATTCACCCCTCTCCCTTCTTCGAGAGAATGTTCAGAATGCTTATGATGCTATTCTGCAAAGGAGTCACATAGATACTGATTTTATTAATCCAGAAATTCGTATCACTATAGATAATCATACATTGTCAATATATGACAATGGTATTGGAATGGATGCAGATGGACTTAAGACTCATTATTGGACTGCTGGGTCAAGTGGCAAAAATAATCCAGAAGCACGAGCAGCAGGTGTTGTTGGTACATTTGGAGTTGGAGCTATGGCTAATTTTGGAGTATGTACTGAACTGAATGTTGAATCAAAATTATACGGAACAGATATAACTTGGTTATCTGGTGTCAAGAAGAGTGAATTATCACTTAGCGATAATTGTATTTATATATCGGAAAGCAAACATAATCGCTCTGATTTTGGCACAACTATAAAAGTAACTATATCGTCCGATTTTATGCTAAATAAGGACAATGCATTGGCTTACCTTAAGCCTTATGTGCGTTATCTGTCTGTTCCCGTATACTTAAATGATGTTCTAATCAGTCAAGAATCATACGATATAACACTAAGCACCAACTACATAGATAGTGGTATACAACATTATAAAGATTCTCTCTACGAATTTGATTATAGAGTTATACTCAATAACGGTGTCCCTGTATTGCCGCAATGCAAGATAACAGCTATAACATATAACCATGTCGGTATAAAAGGTGATATATGTTTGAAAGCATCTGATTCTGTTTTATTCGGTTTAAGAAACTCTTTTGGATTAGCTCCAATTGCAGTTAATTCAGTATTCCATTTGAACGGCATCGTAAACCTCCTTACTTTAATACCAACGGCAGGTAGAGAGGCTGTTAGCCGTGAAAGTACTTCTTTTGTTTCTAGATTGATTAGTATTGTTGATGGTATAGTTGCCCAAGAGATTGCGAAATATCCAATAGCAAATAATTCTCGTGAATTCCATGCTTACATTAGGAATACAAGAAGATATGATTTAGCAGGATTTATTGAGATTCCTGTGGAAAAAACAGATGTTAGTATTAGACTTAAGGATGTTAAAAAGGTAATAGATGGTAAAAATGTCTATTACTTTAAAGGAAATAATAAAGAGACAATAGAATCCTTGAAAGATAATTCTAATCTAATATTGACATTTAGTAATGACTATAATCGTGCAAATATTCAACAGCAGGTGTTAATGCAAAAATCAATCCCTGAAATCAAAGATGACATACGAATTATTAAAGTATATGATGATATTGATTTGGCATCCGAGGAAATTTCTATCTTGATGAGAACACGTATGGTTATAGAGGATGATTATTCACTAAGTAACTTTAAATTATCATATGCAGATATTAGCCATAATTTATCTATATACGTACAAGATGAAGCTGGAGTTATTCATATTTTCTTTTCACGTTCTTCAACCGAGCTGGATTATTTAAAGGCTGTCTACAAGGATAACTATGCTCTTTTTGAGCAATTTATAAAGGATATGGTAAGAACTAGATTATATCCTAAATTTTCAAATTACCTACCATCAGTTACAAAGGAAGGTGCAGATGCTTTATTTGCATATCTACAGAAAAAACGCGAACTTTTTACCATTGAAAATGGAGATCTTGGAGATGTTGGAGATATGATGAACGACTATCTTGCAGGTAAAAAGAGCATGGAAGATATTATCAATGTTGCTCGAGCCAATAAACAAAAGCAAAAACAAGAGGTTAATGCAAGAAATGTAGGTAGTGTATCGGACGTCCTTGGCGGTACCCCTGATTCAAAAATAAGTACTCTAAGTAATGATGCAGATCCTTGTATGCCTATGCCGCCTATCATGCGACTAGATAAAAAAATTGATTTCAAGGTATTGAGAACAGATGCTATCAATCACGATTTGAATAATATCAAGTTGTTCTTATCCTTATCAGATAAGTTATATAGAGATTATGCAGAATTCTTTTATCAACCACATACAACTAATGTGATTTGGAGTATGCATCGCGTAATATTCTTCTTTACGCATGCGTCAAACAATCTAACTCTTTATTATCAACTAGATTTGGATAAACCTCTTGGCAACAATGTAAAGGGCGCAAAAACTATTCCAACAACAACGATTATAACTAAGAATAAAATTTTTATTCCCATAGTTGATGAGATGGTCGACTATTTCAACGTGACACAAGGTGTCCTGAAATTCATGGTAAAATATGACTCCGTAAGGAATACTGACAATGAGAAGTAATATAGTATTAGATATTCTGGCTGGTAATAATTGCGGGACACATATAGTGATATTATCGGTATTATGAAAAATAAATGTAATAGAGTGTGTACCCTTCCCCATTAGGGGAAGGGCATATGTGAGTAGATGACAATTTATGGCATCAAAGAATTGTTTGTCCACCCATTCCTCCCATCGCCTCAGACCGTCTCAGACGGTGCGGTTTGTTTGCGCAAATTTCATTGAATGTTGAATAATATATTGATAATCAATATAGATAAATTTCTTTAACGAAGAGGAATATTAAACATGACGAGCGCTCGGACGAGCCGTTAAAAAGAGCAAGCAGCCCCGCATGAGGCTGCTTGCTCTTTTTTATAGTAAACCGATTGTAATCCGAGGGTGCTCAGCGGCTATTTTTCGGCCACGTAAAACAGGTCGAAACAATCGTCCGACACCGGGCAGATGCGGTAATCCTCCATCCGGATCGAGGACGTGAGGTCGGTATTTGCCTTCAGCAGCTTCCGGCGGTTGATCCGGTTCAGGATGTCGTAGGGTAGCTGGAGCAGGCGGCGGGGCAGGCGGGGCTGGAGATCCAGGATGTCGAAGCGCGTGATGCGTGCCACGCTGCGGCGGTTCTGTTCGTAGTAGGCCATGACTTTCCCGTTGCCTGCGACTCCGAGGGCTTCGACCGAGCGGAATTCATGCTCCAGCAGGTTTTGCAGCTGTTCCGCCGTATATTCCCGTACGTGCCATGGGTTGCGGGTGAGCGACATCGGTGCATTGGGGGTTGTCACGATGAACTTGCCGCCCGGTTTAAGTACCCGTTTCACTTCGCGCACCAATTCGACGTCCTGCTTTATATGCTCGATCACCTGGAACGAGATCACGAAATCGAAACTGTTGGCCGCGAATGCCAGCGGCGGCACTACGGCCTGGTGGAATTCGACATGCGGATGCCGCGTAAGCTCCGCTGCCGGAGCGAATTTGTCCACCGTGATGAAACTCCGTGCATGGGGTGCCACCACCTCGATACCGTAACCCGCCCCCGTGCCGATCTCCAATACGTCGCCGCCGATGCGCTGCGCCGCGGCATGGTAAGCCAGCAGCGACCGCTGGAAGACGAAATTGTCGGACATCTCGCGCGAAACCCGTTCCGCCGTGTTCATTTTACCCATTATTGCCGTTTGACTTTTATCCCGTCTTCGCCCACTTCGACCGCGCCGCGTTTCATCAGCACGCCCAGCGAGCGTTTGAAGACCTTTTTGCTCACCTCCTCCGGGGAACTGTCGTCGTTCAACGGCAAGTGCCCGCCGTTGCCGATCACCAGTTGCAGCAAAACCTCTGCCGAATCCTTGACCTGCGCATATCCTTCCTGTTGGAGGCTCACGTCGATACGGTTGTCCTCGGTGATTTTGCGGACGTATCCCTTCATGCGGTCGCCGATGGCTACGGGGCGGAATACCTGGTTGCGGTATAGCATGCCCCAATGGCGGTTGTTGACGATCACGCGGTAACCGATCGGGCTTTCCGAGGCGACCAGCAGGTCTACCTCCTGGCGCGGTTCCACCGTGATCAGGTCGTTGTTGATGAAGCCCTTGAGCTTGGTGGTCGCCACGCAGCGCCCCGTGATGCTGTCTTCATAGAGGTATACGATGTAGCTCCGTCCCGCGAGGATGCCGCCCTGCTGGTTGCGGTTGGGCAGGAAGAGGTCTTTGCCATGCAATCCCCAGTCGAGGAATGCCCCGTGCACGGTCTTGTCCACCACGCGCAGGTAACCCGCCTCTCCGGCGCGGAGCAGCGGCGTTTCGGTAGTCGCAACGAGGCGGTCTTCCGAGTCGTGGTAAACGAAAACCTCCTTTTCGTCGCCGGGTTTGTCTGTGAGGGATATATAACGGTTGGGCAGCAGAACCTCGTTCTGTTCCTCGTCCGTAAGGTATAATCCGTAGTCCGAAACACGGCTTACGGTAAGTTTCTGGGTGCGTCCTGCTCTGAGCATATCGTTATTGCGGAATTGACCGCCTGCAAAAGTACGTTTATTTTCGCGGGATTGCAACTTTCCCGGCCAAGTTCCGCGGTGCGGGAGCGGCCGCATCCCTTTTCGGGAGTCAGTGGGATCGGGCAGCACCGATCCGTACTCCCCGTTCGTGCCGACTTTTGGGCGTTTGCGGAAAAAAGCGTAACTTTCGAAAACGAACCTTAACCTTCCTGCTATGAAAATCCGTGGATTTTTCGCGCTCCTGTTGACCGGCCTGCTCGCCGCCGTTGCGGCCTTTGCCGGGCAGCCCGTCGCCGAGCTGTACGACAAGGCCGAGTACCGCATCGCAATGCGTGACAGCGTAGCCCTCTACACGGCGGTCTATACGCCCAAGGCGCCCGGCGAAGCCCCCGTCATCATTTTTCGTACGCCTTACGGCTGCGGGCCCTATGGTGCCGGACGCTTCCCGCAGGGGTTTGAGAAAGGCTATCTGCGCAGCTACGTCGACCGCGGCTATATCATCGTCATGCAGGATGTCCGGGGGCGCTATATGAGCGAGGGCGACTTCGAGCATGTCCGGCCCGCCGGCAGCGGTGAGACCGACGAGACGACCGACAGCTACGACACGGTCGACTGGCTGGTCAGGCACATCCCGCACAACAACGGCCGGGGGGGATTCGCCGGGTGTTCCTATCCGGGGTTCTACGCCATGATGGGCGGCCTTTGCGGCCATCCCGCCGTGAAGGCCGTCTCTCCGCAGGCTCCCGTCACCGATTGGTTCATGGGCGACGACGTGCATCACAACGGGGTGCTGATGCTCACCGACTCCTACCGCTTCCTGAGCAGCATGAATACCCCTCCCGGACGTGTTCCGGCCGCGAAAATGCCCTCCATGTCCCGGCAGACCCAGCCCGACGAGCGGACGTTCTTCCTGGAGCATACGGCGCTTGCGGAACTTACCGGGCTGCTGAAACCCAACCCCTTCTGGGAAGAGATGTCCGCGCATCCCGATTACGACGCCTGGTGGCAGGAACGCGACCTGCGCCGTGCCTGTTACAACGTCCAGCCCGCGGTGCTCATCGTCGGCGGGACGTTCGATGCCGAGGACTGCTTCGGGGCGTGGAACCTCTACCGGGCCCTGAACAGGCAGAGCCCTTCGACGCCGTGCCATCTGGTCGTGGGCCCGTGGGCGCATGGGGCGTGGCGTAACGGCGGCCGGACGCTCGGGGCGTTCGATTTCGGCAGCGATGCCTCGTGGGAATATTATATGGAGCATTTCGAGGTGCCGTTCTTCGACCACTACCTCCGCGACGGCAATACGGACGAAGCGGCTCCGTTGCCGGCCGCCGCGGTCTTTTCCTCGGGGGACAACCGCTGGCATACTTTCGGCCGCTTTCTGTCGCGCGGGGCCCGGAAACTGACGTTGTACCTCGCCGGCGGCGGCATCCTCGATACCCGGCGCCCGACGGCCAAAACATCCGCAAGTACCTATGTCTCCGATCCTTCCGATCCCGTGCCGTACTGCGAGGTTTCCGGTCTGCGCCGTCCCAAAGAGTATATGGTCGCCGACCAGCGTTTCCTGTCCGGCCGTTCCGACGTGCTGACGTTCGTTTCGGAGCCTCTCGAAGAGGATATGACCCTCGTCGGCCCGGTCGATGCCGACTTGGAGGTGACGCTTTCGACGACCGATGCCGATTTCGTGGTCAAGCTGATCGACCTTTTCCCCGAGGACGATCCGCTGCCGGGCTACCGGATGCTCGTGCGGGGCGACATCATGCGCGGCCGCTACCGCCGCAGTTTCTCGCGTCCCGAGGCGTTTACGCCCGGTGTTCCGGCGCGGGTGCCTTTCCGGATGACGGACATCGCCCATACGTTCCGCGCCGGACACCGCATCATGGTGCAGGTACAAAGCACCTGGTTCCCGCTTGCCGAACGCAATCCCCAGCAGTTCGTCGACGTCTGGAACTGCTGGGCTTCGGATTTCGTGCCCTGCCGGATTTCGCTGCTGCACCAGCGCGGCAATGCCTCGTCGGTCACGGTGTGGCGGTTGGGGGCGCATTGAGGCGTACAGGTCGGCGTCGGCCGCCCGTACCTGTCTCCGTCCGGTCGTTTGGATAGGTTGTCTGGGCAGATTGTTTGGATAGGTTGTCTGGACAGGTCGTCCTCAAGGTCGTCCGCCTCGGCCGGTTGCCCCCGGCTGCCTGCGCCCTGTTTCCCTGCATTGCTTTTCATCGCCGAACCGTATGCACTGCCGCAAGGGTGCCGCCCTGCGTGTCCGTTTTGTATGCCCGGTTCCCTCTGTTGCCGCCCTGCCTTACAAACCTCCATGTTTTTTATTCCCGCAGGTGCGATCTGTAAGAAAATTTTATATATTTGTTTACAAAACGGAGTTTTTCTATGAAAATACGTGTTGCTGTCTGCCAGGTCGACATGGAATGGGAACATACCGCCCGGAACCTGGAACGTCTGGAGCCTATCGTTGCGGCGGCCGATGCTGATATTGCCGTGCTGCCCGAAATGTTCGCCACGGGGTTCAAACTGCGCCCCGCCCGTGTCGCCGAGCCTGCCGACGGGCTTGTCGCTTCGACCATGCGGCGCTGGGCGGCACAATACGGCAAAGCTGTCGTGGGCAGCGTCGTCATCGCCGAAAACGGGGAGTTCCGCAACCGGATGTTTTTCGTGAAGCCTTCGGGCGGGGTTGCCTGGTACGACAAGCGGCACCTGTTTCGTCCCGGCGGCGAAGCGCGCGACTATACTCCGGGCGACCGTCGCGTGGTGGTGGAATATATGGGGTTCCGGTTCCTGCTGCTGATCTGCTACGATCTGCGCTTCCCGGTGTGGAGCCGCAACCGGGGCGATTACGATGCCATCCTGTGCAGCGCCTCGTGGGCGGACGACCGCCGCGAGGTGTGGCGTACGCTGCTGCGGGCGCGGGCCATCGAGAACCAGTGCTACCTGGCGGGCGTAAACCGCGTGGGCACAGACCCCGATGCTTTCTATGCGGGCGATTCGGCGCTCGTCGACTTCCGTGGCGCCACGCTGGCCGATGCCGGTGAGCGGGAGCAGACCCTCGTCGCCGAATTCGACTCCGATGCGCAGGCGGCCTTCCGCGAGGAGTTCCCGGCGTGGATGGATGCCGACGGCTTCGAGCTGAAATTCTGATTCCCGAAAAATTTGGTATTGCCCCCGGTATGCGCTATCTTTGTACGATATTCGCGCCGGAGAGCCCGTACACTAAACGGGGCTTCCGGTACGTTTGACTACGATGATGAAAGAAGACACGATCAAAATACTGGGAGCCCGGGTTCATAACCTGAAAAACATCGACCTGGAGATCCCGCGCCGCAAACTGGTAGTCATAACCGGCCTTTCCGGTTCGGGCAAGTCGTCCCTGGCGTTCGACACGATCTACGCCGAGGGACAACGCCGCTACATGGAGACGCTTTCCACCTATGCCCGCCAGTTCGTGGGGACGATGGAGCGTCCCGATGTCGACAAGATCACGGGCCTGAGTCCCGTGGTCGCCATCGAGCAGAAGACCACCAACAAAAATCCCCGTTCCACGGTGGGTACCGTGACCGAGATCAACGATTTCCTGCGCCTGCTCTACGCGCGCGCGTCGCGTGCCTATTCGCCCGTCACGGGTGAGGAGATGGTGCATTATACCGACGAGCAGATCGCCGGGCTCATCATGACGGGCTTCACGGGGCGCAAGATCGCCCTGATGGCTCCCATCGTCAAAGGCCGCAAGGGGCATTACCGCGAACTGTTCGAGTCGCTGGCCAAAAAGGGGTATATCTATGCCCGTATTGACGGCGAGATCCGCGAGATTTCGGCCGGTATGCGCCTCGACCGTTACAAGATACACACCATCGACCTGGTGGTCGACCGCCTGGTCGTCGGCGAGGAGGCCCGCGACCGGGTGATGACCTCGCTCAGGGAGTCTCTGCGCCAGGGCAAGGGTACGATGGCCGTCTACGACTACGGTACCGAACAGCAGCGCTTCTACTCCCGCCACCTGATGTGCCCCTCGACGGGCATCGCGTTCGAAGACCCCGCGCCGCATACCTTCTCGTTCAACTCGCCCCAGGGCGCCTGCCCGCATTGCAACGGGCTGGGCGAGGAAGCCGTCTTCGACGTCGGGAAGATCATTCCCGACATGGGGCTTTCGCTGCGCGAGGGCGCCGTCGAACCGCTGGGCAAATATCGCAACAACATGCTTTTCGCCATTCTCGAAATGCTGGGGCGGCGTTACGATTTCACGCTCGACGACCCCGTCGGGTCACTGCCCGAGCCGGGGCTGAATGCGGTGTTGTACGGCGATTCCGAGCCGTTGACCATCAACCTTTCGGAGTTCAGTTCTTCGGGCGGCAACCACCTCGTCTCGTGGGAGGGCGTCGCCGAATATATAGGCCGTACCGAAGACGAGGACTCCAAACGCGGCCAGAAATGGCGCGAGCAGTTCCTCGTCTACCGCAAATGTTCGGTCTGCGGCGGTTCGCGCCTCAAGAAGGAGGCGCTCCAGTTCCGCATCGGCGGCAAGAGCATCGCCGACGTGTCGGCCATGTCGATCTCCGAATTTTCGGAATGGGTGGCGCACATCGAGGATTATATGGACGACAAGGAGTGGAAGATCGCACAGGAGGTCGTCAAGGAGATCCGCGAGCGCCTGCGCTTCCTGATGGACGTAGGGTTGGGCTACCTGTCGCTGTCGCGTTCGTCGCGTTCGCTCTCGGGCGGCGAGAGCCAGCGTATTCGCCTCGCCACGCAGATCGGCTCGAAGCTGGTCAACGTGCTTTATATCCTCGACGAGCCCTCGATCGGCCTGCACCAGCGCGACAACCGGCGCCTGATCCGCAGCCTGGAGGAGTTGCGCGATGCCGGCAACTCGGTGATCGTCGTCGAACACGACGAGGACATGATGCGTGCCGCCGACTTCATCGTCGACGTCGGCCCCCGTGCGGGACGCAAGGGCGGTCATATCATGGCCGCGGGTACGATCGACGACATCCTGCGTTCCGATTCCATCACGGCCGACTACCTCACCGGACGCCGCCGTATCGGGATTCCCGAAACGCTCCGCAAAGGCACGGGGCAGTGCATCGTGATCCGCGGGGCGCGGGGCAACAACCTCAAGAGCGTCACGGCCGAATTCCCGCTCGGCAAGTTCATCTGCGTGACGGGCGTCAGCGGTTCGGGCAAGTCGACGCTCGTCAACGAGACGCTGCGCCCGATCCTTTCGAAGGAGCTCTACCGCTCCTTCGGGCAGCCGCTCGAATACGACAGCGTCGAAGGCATCAGCCATATCGACAAACTGGTCGTCGTCGACCAGTCGCCCATCGGCCGTACGCCGCGCAGCAACCCGGCGACCTATTCGAACGTTTTTTCCGACATCCGCAAACTGTTCGAAATGACGCCCGACGCCCAGATCCGCGGCTTCAAGGCGGGGCGCTTCTCGTTCAACGTCAAGGGCGGCCGCTGCGAGGAGTGCCGCGGCGCGGGCGTCCAGACCATCGAGATGAATTTCCTGCCCGACGTCTACGTGCGTTGCAAGGCATGCGGGGGACACCGTTACAACCGCGAGACGCTCGAAGTGAAATACAAAGGCAAGAATATCGACGACGTGCTGAACATGACGGTCAACATGGCCGTGGAGTTCTTCGAGAATATCCCTGCCATCCACCAGAAACTCCGTGCCATCCAGGAGGTCGGCCTCGGCTACCTCACGCTCGGACAGCCCTGCACCACGCTCTCGGGCGGCGAGAGCCAGCGTATCAAGCTCTCCTCCGAGCTGTCCAAGCGCGATACGGGGCGTACGCTCTACATCCTCGACGAACCTACGACGGGGCTTCATTTCGAGGACATCCGCCTGCTGCTCGATGTGCTCAACAAACTCGTCGACCGCGGCAATACGGTGATCGTCATCGAACACAACCTCGACGTGATCAAGGTCGCCGACCACATCATCGACATCGGCCCCGAAGGCGGGGCGGCCGGCGGCGAGATCGTCGCGGCGGGCACTCCGCACGAAATAGCCTGCGCCCCACGCAGCTATACGGGCGAATTTCTGAAAAAACTGGGTCTTTAGTCACGACTTTAGGCAGTTAGGCACCGTATTTGCATTTTTCATGGCCGTATAAACCTTTTATGTGCTATGAAAAAAACAGTCATTATCGTCGTGAGCGTGCTGCTGTGCGCAGTCTGCGCCACCGTGATCGGACAGAAAAAGATTCTGTCGCCCAAGGAAGAACGCCGCGAGGTGCGTGAAAAGAGACGTGCGGAACGTATCGCAGATTTTGAGAAAACGATGGATTCGGTCATCCTTTCGCGTAACTTCCAGTTCAACCCCCAGACCATGCAGCGGCAGCCGGCCGGCCCCATGCGCCAGATCATCAACCCGGCCTTCAACGTGGGTGTCTGGGACGGCACGGTAGACATCTGCCTGCCTTATGTCAAGGGCTATGTGCCGCCTTATTACACGACCATCATCAACTACACCGTGCCCAACGTGCAGGGCTATACCACCGAGCAGACCCACGAAGGCTGGATGGTAACCTTCTCCACCTCGCTTTTCTCGGCGTCGACCTATACCTTCACCTTCGAGATTTTTTCCCGTACGGGCGGTGCCAACCTGACCATCACCAACCCATGGTATAACCCCGTGGAGTATTCGGGCACCATTTCACAGCTCTATTGACCATGAGTTCCGGGATGTATCGCCGGACGGGATGCGGCGCCCCCTTCCCGTCCTTCCCGTCGCGGCGGG
>OGLT01001212.1_pt1 | contig 14472 bp, 15 predicted proteins | sample 1572911 | NCBI WGS metagenome assembly OGLT01 (sample SAMEA2582014, study PRJEB24529) | metagenome | biome: Human gut stool | place: China | collected 2011 | reverse complement strand
TAACGGACTTCCTATAGGGTGTTCTGATGATGAATTCCCATGGTGCCGTGAAGGTGATCCACTTGATAACAAGTACTTTTATACGACACATAGTGAACTTAATGCAATACTTAATTACCGTGGTGGAACATTAGATGGAGCCAAGATGTATGTCACGCTGTTTCCATGCAATGAATGTGCAAAAGCAATAATACAGTGTGGAATAAAAGAAATTGTATATAAGTCAGATAAGTATAATGGAACAGATGGAAATATAGTATCGAAAAAAATGTTAGATTATTGTGGGGTAACATACAGAAAATATGAAGAAAGCAATAAAGAGATAAAATTAGAGCTATAAATAATAAAATTTTAGCAGGAAAGAGAGAAAATTATGCAAGATAAATATAATTTAACTTTAGAGCAAAATATATTTTTAGCTAAAAGAAATTTAGTAGATAATATATATGCTAATGCAAAAATGGAAGGATTAAATGTAACATTTCCTCAAACAAAAACAATACTAGAAGGGGTAAATGTTCCAAGCTTAAAGATTGATGAAATACAATGTATTTTAAATTTAAGAGATGCTTGGAAATATATTATAAACAATATAAATGATACTTTCAATCTAGATTTCATTTGCAAGGTAAATGAATTTGTAGCAAGAAATGAAAGTTTAGAATGGGGAAAGCTAAGAAATCGGAAAAGTTTCAATAACAGGAACTTCATATGTTCCAAGTATTCCAGATAAAAAGCTTATTATCGAAGAAATTAATAAAATATTAAAAATAGAAAATGCAACTGAAAGAGCAATTGAATATATGCTATATGGTATGAGAAGTCAGTTATTTTGGGATGGAAATAAAAGAACAAGTACAATTTGCGCTAACAAAATTATGATACAAAATGGAGTAGGAATTATAAAAGTACCAGATAATAAATTGGAAGAATTCAATATACTGCTAACTGATTTTTATAATACAAACAATAATGAAACTATAAAACAGTTTATTTTTGATAACTGTATTGATGGAATTGTTTTTTAGAATTTGACAAGAGCACGTATAAATGCTAAAATATATAACATATTAGGAGTGTACCTAGATACATAATCGAGCGGTACAGAATAACAACAGTTATTTACACAGAAGTGAGGTAAGTCTTACAGAGGAGTCTTAATAGTTTATTAATGATGTATTATAAACGAATAAGAAACCTTGTAAGGCTCTTTTTTATTCGAATAATGCACATAAAGAAAGGGGTTTTTTTATGAAGTATTTTAAAAAGTTAGTTGGTGATAGAATATACCTATCACCAAGAAGTACAGAAGATTATGAAATTTTTACAGAATGGATGAATGATTTTGAAACAACAGATTATATAGGAAGAAGCGGACAAATACAATCGTTATCAGCAGAAAAAGATTTTTTAAATGAGCACGCTAATCAAAGAGCTGCATTTGTAATTGTAACATTAGATGAGAATAAAATGATTGGAACTGTTTGCTTAGAAGATTTTGATGATATAAATAGAACAGCAACACTAGGAATTTTCATAGGTGATAAAAATTACAGAAGTAAAGGATATGGAACAGAAGCAATTAGATTAATATTAGAATATGGATTTAAATATTTAAATTTACAAAACATAAAATTAGATTTGATGGAATTTAATGAAAGAGCACTAAAATGTTATCAAAAATGTGGATTCAAAGAGTATGGAAGAAGAAGAAAATGCAAATATATAGATGGAGAATACTATGATTCAATAGCAATGGATATATTAGCAGAAGAGTTTGAGGGTGATTACATAAGAAATAAAAATATTTAATCTTTAAAAATTTAGGAGATATAGGAAATGGAACATCAATTATCAAAACAAGAATTAAGAGCAGAAAAGATTTCGAGAGATGAATTTAAAAACATAAAACGAAATGAAATATATATAGTACTAGATAGCTTAAAAGTTGCACATAATATAGGAACCATATTAAGGCTATCTGATGCTTTGCTAATAAAAAAAGTATATATATGTGGAAATACAATAGTTCCACCAAATTACAAAATAAAATGTAGCTCAAGAGGAGCAGAAAAGTGGGTTGATTGGGAATATGTAGAAGATGCAACACAAATAGTAAAAAAATTAAAATCTAATGGAGTGGAAATAACGTCAGTAGAAGTAGCAAGCAACAGTATTGATTATAGGCAATATGAACCTAAATTTCCATTATGTTTAATTTTAGGAAGAGAATATGATGGGGTATCCCAAGAGCTATTAGATTTATCAGATAATGTAATTCACTTACCATTATTAGGAATGTCCAATTCTATAAATGTTTCTACAGCAGCAAGTGTTGTAATGTACTATGCTTTTGATAAATATGAAAAAAATAAAAATGTAATGTAAAAATACTTGACAAATCGGTCGAAAAGGTGTAAAGTATATAAGCATTACATTTTTTTGAGATATACTAAAAAATCTCAAGAAAGGGAGCAAAACAAAAGTATGGAAGAAAAAATAAAAATAGGAATACTATTCGGAATATATGGTAAGTTACTAACAGAAAAGCAATATGAATTATTAAATGATTACTACAACAATGACTTATCACTTTCAGAAATAGCAGAAAATAATAATATAACAAGGCAAGCCGTAAATGATGTAATAAATAAAGGAAAAAATAAACTAATTGAAATAGAAGAAAAATTAGCATTTATGAAAAAAATGTTAAATCAAGAAAAAGAAATAAAGCTAATAATAAATGAACTAAAAAATGCAGAAAATAAAACATTAAAAAAAGAACAAATACAAGACATACAAAAAAGGCTAGAACAATTAATTTAATGTAAGGAGGAACTTCAAATGGCATTTGAGGGATTATCTTCAAAATTTCAAAATATAGCTAGAAAGTTTAAAGGTAAAACACGTATAACAGAATCTGACTTAAAGGAAATGTTAAGAGAAGTTAAATTAGCATTACTAGAAGCAGATGTTAATTATAAAATTGTAAAAGAATTTATTGCCACAATTCAAGAAAAAGCATTAGGGCAAGATGTTCTAAAATCATTAACACCAGGTCAACAAGTAATTAAAATAGTAAAAGATGAACTTGTTGAATTATTAGGAGGAACAGATGCAAGAATAAATATATCACCAAATCCTCCAACAATAATAATGATGGTTGGTTTACAAGGATCTGGTAAAACAACAACAGCAGCAAAGCTTGCAAATATATTAAGAAAAGATGGTAAAAAGCCATTATTAGTAGCTTGTGATGTATACAGACCAGCTGCTATAAAACAATTGCAAGTATTAGGAGCTCAATTAAATATACCAGTATATGCAAATGAAAATTCACAAGATGTTGTAAAAATTTCAAAACAAGCAATTGAGCAAGCAATAAGTAAGCTAAATGATGTAATAATAATAGATACAGCAGGTAGACTTCAAATTGATGAAGTACTTATGGAAGAGCTTAAAAATTTAAAATCAGCAGTAAAACCACACGAAATATTATTAGTTGTAGATAGTATGACAGGTCAAGAAGCCGTAAATGTTGCAGAAAGCTTTAAAGATGCAGTAGGAATTGATGGAATAATACTTACTAAATTAGATGGTGACACTCGTGGTGGTGCAGCATTATCTGTAAAAAAAGTAACTGGAAGACCAATTAAATATATTGCAACTGGTGAAAAAATGAATGATATAGAGCAATTCCATCCAGATAGAATGGCATCAAGAATTTTAGGAATGGGAGATGTTCTTTCAATAATAGAAAAAGCTGAAGAAGCAATAACAGAAGAAGAAGCTGAAAAGCTAGAAGCTCAATTAAGAAAAAACAAATTTGACTTAGATGATTATTTAACACAATTAAGACAAATAAAAAAGATGGGATCTTTTTCATCTATCCTAAAAATGATACCTGGATTAGGAAGTAAAATGAAGGATATTCAAGTAGATGATAAAGAATTTTTACGAATTGAATCAATGATTTGTTCTATGACTAAAGAGGAAAGAAGAAATCCTAAAATATTAAACGGACAACGTAGATTAAGAATTGCAAAAGGTAGTGGAACAACAGTTGAGCAATTAAATAAATTTATGAAGTCATTTGAAATGACACAAAAAATGATGAAACAAATGAAATCTGAAAAAGGTATGAAAAATGTTATGAGAAATCTTAAGGGCATTGATAAAGATGCATTTAAAGATTTGAAATTTTAAGGAGGTGAAAACAAGATGGTAAAAATAAGATTACAAAGACAAGGTGCTAAAAAAGCTCCATTCTATCATATAGTAGTTGCAGATTCAAGATCTCCAAGAGATGGAAGAATCATCGAAAAAATAGGATCATACAATCCAATGACAGACCCAGCAACAATAGTATTAGACAAAGAAAAAGTTGCAGAATGGATCAAAAATGGTGCTAAACCAACAGACACAGTAAAAGCTTTAATAGAAAAAGCTAACTAATTTTAATCCTGGAAAGGAGTAAAAATTATGAAAGAAATTTTAGAACTTATAATTACTAATCTTGTTGACAATAAAGATGAAGTATCAATTGAAGAAATTATAAACAACAAAAATGTTGATTATAAAGTAAAAGTTTCTAAAGAAGATATGGGAAAGGTTATTGGAAAACAAGGGAAAGTAGCAAAATCAATAAGAACTGTTATGAAATCTGTATCTGCCAAAGAAGGCAAAAGAGCAAATATAGAATTCGTAGATTAAGAGGTAAAAATGCAAGAATATTTTGAAATAGGTCAAATTGTAAATACATTTGGTGTAAAGGGATTTGTTAAAGTAAAACCTTTCACTGATGATTTAGAAAGATTTGAAGAACTAGAATCAATTTTAGTTATTAAAAATAAAGATATGATTGAAATGAAAATTGAAGAAGTAAAATATCAAAAAAATATGGTACTTTTGAAATTGGAAGGCATTGATGATATGACTATGGCAGAAAAATATAAAGGTTGCTATATAAAAATTCATAGAAAAGATGCAAGAGAGCTTGAAGAAGGAACATATTTTATAGCTGATATATTAGGCTCAGATGTGTATACAGATACTGGTGACTATTTAGGAAAAGTTGATGATATATACAACAGTGGAGCACAAGATATATATGTTGTAAAAGATGAACTTGGAAAGCAAATACTTTTACCATCAATCAAAGAAGTTATATTAGATATTGATATTGAAAATCAAAAAGTAACAGTTCATTTATTAAAAGGTTTAATATAATAAATGGAGGAAAAAATGAAATTTGATGTTTTAACACTTTTTCCAGAAATGTTTAATTGTTTAAATGAAAGCATTTTAGGAAGAGCAATTGAAAAAGATTTAATAAATATTAATTTAATAAACATTAGAGATTTTTCAAAAGATAAACATAAAAAAGTAGATGATACTCCATATGGTGGAGGAGCTGGAATGGTTATAAAACCAGATGTTGTATATGATGCATATCAATCTGTAAAAGATGAAAATGCAAAAGTTATATATATGTCTCCACAAGGCAAAGTATTAAATCAAGAAAAAGTAAAAAGCCTTAGTAAAGAGCAGCACTTAATATTGTTATGTGGACATTATGAAGGAATTGATCAACGTGTTATAGATGAAATTGTTGATGAAGAAATTTCTATAGGTGATTATGTTTTAACAGGAGGAGAAATACCAGCAATGGTATTAATTGATTCTGTTAGCAGATATATAGAAGGCGTAATTAGTAGTGAATCTACAAACGAAGAATCATTTTTAAATAATTTATTACAATATACAAGACCAGAAGTTTTTAATGGTGTACAAGTTCCAGAAATATTAAAATCTGGACATCATGAAAACATAAATAAATGGAGAAGAGCTGAATCTTTAAAAAATACATATAAAAAAAGGCCAGAACTTTTAAAGGATGTTGAATTATCTGATGAAGATAAGAAAAATTTAGGTATTAAATAAAAATTAATATTAAAAAGAAAATAAAGTAATTTTAATAAAATTATAAGACGAAGAGTCAAAATAAAGAAAGGAGAATATCGATGGATATCATAAAATCAATTGAACATGAGCAAATGAAAAATGCGATTCCAGACCTTAAAGTTGGTGATACAATAAGAGTACACCAAAGAATTAAGGAAGGTAATAGAGAAAGAATCCAAGTATTCGAAGGAATAATAATTAAAAAACAAGGTGGAGGATTAAATGCTACATTTACAGTAAGAAGAGTAGCTTACGGATGTGGAGTTGAAAAAACATTCTTAATTCACTCACCAATGGTAGAAAAAATTGAAGTAGTTAGAGTAGGTAAAGCAAGACGTGCTAAATTATACTACTTAAGAGACAGAGTAGGTAAAGCTGCTAAAACTAAGGAAGATATAGGAGCAAGAATTGAAACTAAAGAAATAGTTATCAAAGGTGCAGAAACAGAAGAAGCTCCTGTAGCTGAAGAAGTAGCAACACCAGCTGTTGAAGAAGCAAAAGTTGAAGCTCCAGCTACTGAAGAAGTAAAGGCTGAAGAAGCTCCAAAAGCTGAATAATAAATAGTAAATAAAAAATATACATTCATTAATATGAATGTATATTTTTTTTATAAACATATTAATTATGATATTTTTAATGTAAATAAAATATTATAATTACATACCAAGCTTAATTTTATCAGCCTCATCTTGAGAAATATATCCATATTTCACCATAGAGCGTATAACCTTAGCCTGTCTCTTCTTACATAAATCCATATTAGCAGTAGGAGCATAAACACTAGGGGCATTAGGAATTCCAGCAAGCATAGTTGCTTCATCCAAAGTCAAATCTTTAGGTTCCTTATTTAAATATCCATTTGACGCCTCCTTAATTCCATAATACCCATTTCCATAATAAATAGTATTAACATACAATTCAAAAATCTCATTTTTAGAATAATTTTTCTCCAAATAATAACTCAAAATTAACTCAGCAGACTTTCTCGAAATGTTTTCCTTCTCAGTCATAAAATACAAATTCTTAGCAACCTGCTGAGTAATAGTACTACCACCCTCAACAGCATCTTTAGCCTTAATATTAGCACTTATTGCCCTACCAATAGAAATCAAATCAATCGACCCATGCTCTCTAAATCTATGATCCTCAACCGCAATAGTAGCATTCACCAAATCATCAGGCAAATCAGAAAAAACAACAAAATTCTCATCACCACGAACCTCTTCAACCTTATCCCTCAAAGAAATCCTACTAACAGCACTATTATACAAATTATACCCCATCAATCCAACAAAAACACAACCCACCAAAACAACAACAAAAACAACCAACGAAATCTTCCTCAACAACTTCATACCCACCAAAACCTTTCAAAAAATGTCATTATACTAATTAATAATTCTAAAAACATTATATATATACAAACCAATAAAATCAATAAGTAAGAACAATAAAAAATACAAGCATAATATTGAAAATATCCCCACAAGGTGATAAAATACAACAATAAAAGGAAACGGAGGAAATTTAAATGTCAAAATTTGTTCATTTACATGTGCACAGCGAATTCAGTTTATTAGATGGCGCAAACAGAATAAAAGATCTACCAGTAAGAGCAAAAGAGCTCGGCATGGATTCAATAGCAATAACAGACCACGGCGTAATGTTTGGTGTTATCGATTTTTATAAAGCATGTAAAGCAAACGGTGTAAAACCAATAATCGGATGCGAAGTATATGTAGCACCACGAACAAGATTTGACAAAGAAGCGGGAATCGACAACAAATACAATCATTTGATATTACTAGCCAAAAATAATAATGGATATAAAAATTTATCAAAACTAGTATCATTAGGATTCCTAGATGGATATTACTACAAGCCAAGAATAGATAAAGAAATACTAGAAAAATACCACGAAGACTTAATTTGCTGTAGTGCTTGCTTAGCAGGAGAACTACCACAAGCCATATTAAAAAATGATATGGAAAAAGCAGAAGAAACAGCACTATGGTTTAAAAATCTATTTGGAGAAGATTATTATTTAGAAATACAAGCCAATAGTTTAAGAGAGCAAGCATTAGTTAACCAAAAACTAATAGCATTATCACAAAAATTAAACATACCAATAGTTGCGACAAATGATGCACATTACTTAAAAAAAGAAGATTACTATAATCATGAAGTATTACTTTGCGTACAAACAGGAAAAAGAATGACAGACAGTGACAGAATGTCTTTTTCAACAAATGATTTTTATATAAAATCTCCAGAAGAAATGGAGGAATATTTTGCAAATGTACCACAAGCACTAGAAAATACAGTAAAAATAGCAGAAAAATGTAATGTGGAATTTGAATTTGGTAATACAATATTGCCAAATTATGATGTACCACCAGAATTTGAAACACATTATGATTATTTAAGAAAATTAAGCAAAGATGGAATGCAAAAGCGATATGGAGATAGTATTCCAAAAGAAATTCAAGAAAGAGAAGAATATGAATTATCTGTAATTAAAACAATGGGATATGTAGATTATTTCTTAATAGTTTGGGATTACATAAATTGGGCAAAATCACAAGGAATTCCAGTTGGTCCAGGTCGTGGATCTGGTGCTGGCTCAATAGTTGCATATGCAATTGGAATAACAGATATAGATCCAATAAAATACAGTTTAATTTTTGAAAGATTTTTAAATCCAGAAAGAATAAGTATGCCTGATTTTGATGTCGATTTTTGTTATGAAAGACGACAAGAAGTTATAGATTATGTTGCAAGAAAATATGGTCATGATCATGTTTCTCAAATTATAACATTTGGAACAATGTCTGCAAGAATGGTTATAAGAGACGTTGGAAGAGCATTAGATATGTCATATGCTGAAACAGACAAATTGGCTAAAATGATACCAAACGAAGTTCATATTACAATAAAAAAAGCATTAGAGCAAAATAGAGAGCTAAATGACTTATATGAGAATGATGAATCAGTAAAAAAATTGTTAGATATAGCAATGGGACTAGAGGGATTACCTAGACAGGCTTCAACACATGCTTGTGGAATAGTAATAACAAAAGATCCAGTAGATACATATGTTCCACTATATGTTAGAGATAATTTAATTTCAACACAATATATTATGACAACATTAGAAGAGCTTGGACTTTTAAAAATGGACTTTTTGGGCTTAAGAACATTAACTGTAATTCAAGATACTATAAATCTTGTTAAACAAAACAGAGGTATCGATGTTGAATATGATAAAGATATGAGTGATCCAAAAGTTTATAAACTATGGCAAGATGGTGATACAGTTGGAATATTCCAATTTGAAAGCCAAGGAATTACTAACTTTATGAAAGAATTAAAACCGGATTGTTTAGAAGATATAGTAGCTGGTGTTTCGCTATATCGTCCTGGTCCAATGGATCAAATTCCAAGATATATAGCAAATAAAAAAGATCCTGAACATGCTATATATACACATCCAGCTTTAAAGCCTATACTTAAAGTTACATACGGCTGTATGGTTTATCAAGAACAAGTTATGCAAATTGTTAGAGACTTAGCTGGATATTCCCTTGGTAGAGCTGATTTAGTTAGACGTGCAATGGGTAAGAAAAAATTAGATGTAATGGCAAAAGAGCGTGAGTATTTTATACATGGACAAACAGATGAAAATGGAAACATTATAATTCCAGGTTGTGTTAGAAATGGAATTGATGAGCAATCAGCAAATAAAATATTTGATGAAATGGCAGAGTTTGCAAAATATGCATTTAACAAATCACATGCAGCAGCATATGCAGTAGTATCATACAGAACAGCATATTTAAAAGCATATTATCCAGCAGAATTTATGGCTGCAACATTAAATAGCTTTTTAGGAAATTTAGATAAAGTTCCACTATACATTGATGAATGTAAAAGAATGAATATACAAATTTTAAAACCAGAAATAAACAAAAGCTTTACAAAATTCACTGTAGAAGATGGTAAAATAAGATTTGGTTTAGGAAGTATAAAAAATGTTGGAATTCCAGTATTAGAAGCAATTGTAAAGAATAGGGAAGAGCAAGGACCATTTAAAGATTTGGCAGATTTTTGTGAAAGAATGCAAAATGATTCTGTAAATAAAAAATGTATTGAAAGTTTAATAAAATCAGGAGCAATGGATGAGTTTAATCAAACAAGAGCAACTTTACTTGCATCATATGAAGACATAGTTGACAGTATAAATACATCTTCTAAACGTAGTTTAAAAGGACAAATAACTATGTTCGATATGGGTGGAGAAAATGATGATGAACTTGAAAAAATAAAATACAATTATACAATTTTAGATGAATTTTCAGAAAAAGAATTATTAGCAATGGAAAAAGAAATGTTAGGATTATATATAACAGGACATCCATTAGAATCATTAAGACATGAAATAGAGGTTCAAACAAATATAAATACATTACAAATGAGAGAAGCAAAAGAAGAAGAGCAAGAAACTGGAAAAGTAATATATAAAGATGGACAAAATGTAAAATTTGCCGGAATAATAAGTTCTATAAAGAAAAAGTATACAAAAACAAATAAATTAATGGCTTTTGTAACTATTGAAGATTTGTATGGATCTTGTGAAGTAATAGTTTTTGAAAATTGTTATATGAATAGTTCAGATGTTTTAATAGAAGATAACATCGTTATGTGTGAAGGACGATTAAGCATAAGAGAAGATGAAGATACAAAAATTGTTGCAAATAAAATTACTAAGTTTGGAAGTAAAAGCTCTAGAATTTTAAAAATAGATATTACAGATATATCTGAAGAGCAAAAAGAAAAATTAAGAGGAGCAATAAAATTTTTTGCAGGAGATAGAAATAATATTGCTGTAAAAATAATAAATGGAGATACATCTGTTATGTCTGGTGGAATTTTTATAAATGAACAAATATATAATGAATTTAAGGAAATTGCTGGTAGTGATAGGGTTAGTATAGAGGAATAAAAAGATAATTTATAACTAAAAGACTCACGAATAATCGTGAGTCTTTATTAATTAATTTTGATTAAAATTTCTTCTTGCTGCTTTTCTTGCTTTTCTGCAATCTGGGCATCTTTGTGGTTCGTTATCAAAACCTTTTTCAGCATAAAATTGTTGTTCACCTTCTGTGAAAACAAAATCAGCACCACAATCTTTGCATACTAATGTTTTATCTGCCATAGTAGAGTACCTCCTTCTCCAAAAATATCATTTAACAATCTTTTGACACATTGAACCTTTAATAATAAAATAATTTGAAGGAAATAGTCTACTTAATAATTAAATTTGTTTAGCTTTTCCAAAAGCTATGCTTAGTGTAACACATTATGTGAGGGATTACAAGTAGAAAAATACAATATTGTAATAAAAATTTTGTTAACAAAAATAATAAAAACGACTCAGGCAGAAGCCGAAGTCGCTTAAAGACAATCAACATACTACATGGCTCTAAATAAAACCATGCATATGAAGTGCGAGAATTACCAAAAATACGCAAGTTATTACAACAAAAGCTGTAAGCTTGAGAAGTTTAATGAGAAGTCTCCACTCCATATAAACACCTCCTTAATTTAAAAGCTCTTCAATTAATGAATTTAGCCATCCAGGAAGCAAATAGCTTTCCTTGGCTGATTTCAAAATGTCAGGTTGTCCAGAATTTTCCTTCAAATATTGAAAAATTAGTTCCCTCTTGAAGCGTCGGCGACGTTGCCAACCTTCCATCATGCCATAAAGCACGAATAGTGCTTCAGCGGGGAGGAGCGGAACCGTTACATAATCTAAGTCGAGTAATTCAACTTGATTACCCTGATAGGGGTAATAGTAGCTGGTACCAAACGTTTTCAGACGGAAACCAGATATGACATCAATGTCACAACGCCCAATCACGTAATGGAAATAGCAATCGGATTGACAGCATTTATTACTTCCGGTTTCAACAAGTTCTCCACCAAAATTTTCAAGTATTTGAGTTACTCTTGTAATAGAGGATTTATCGACAATAATGTCGAAATCGTTGAAGTCGTCGACGATTCCTCTAAAAAAGAGGTTAGAAGAGCAACCAAGTGCCCACTCAACCTTTTGTTCTTCGAATTCTTTTATGAATTTAAAGAAGATATTCCGGCGGTCTTCAAAATCGGAACAACCCAGAAAATCTTGCCAATTATCTGTGGATTGTCTCTCGTACAGGTTTGAGATCAATTTTTGTTTTTCATTATAATGTCCTCCTTAGAATCTCAAAGAAAAAAATTTATATAATTATATGGTAACACATAAATAACTTTATGTCAATCAAATTCAAAAACACGATAATCACCTTGATAAATTTTAAAACATATAGTAAAATACTAATAAAATCAAAAATAGGCATTTTGAAATTATAAATTTCAGAAAGGATTTTAAAAATGGAAGAAAAAACATTAACTTTTTTAGGAAAAGATTCTGGGTTTGGAGAGCACAATAACTCAGCATATATAGAAAATAACAATAAATTAATAATAATCGATTGTGGATTCACAGTTTTTGAACAATTAAAAAACAAATTTGATTTTAATAAATATTCAAATATAGAAATAATAATAACACACTTACATAATGATCATGCAGGTTCTTTAAGTCAAATAATATTGTATTTATGGTTCATATATAATAAAAAAGTAACAATATACAGTAAATGTGAAAGGATACGAGATTACTTAGAAATAACAGGAACACCAAAAGAATCATATGAAATAAAAAATGAATCTGAAAATATAACTTTTATAAAAACAAATCATGTGCAGTATTTAGATACTTATGGATTTAAATTAAAAGTAAAAGATAAAAATATAATCTATACAGGTGATACAAATACATTGAATCCATTTTTACCACATATTGAAAATGAAAAAATAGATGAATTATATGTTGATGTATCAAAATTTGGTGGAGCTCATTTAAAAATAGATGATATAGTAGAAAAACTAGCAAAAATAAACAAATCTGGAACATTAGTGGATTTAATGCATTTAGATGATAAGGAATACATTAATGCAATATGGCAAAGTGAATTATTAAAATAGTTTATAAAGATAACTAAAAAAATTACAATGTAGCCAATGATAAGAAAGGAAGAAGATTAATAATGAGTAGATTGTTACTGATAGATGGAAACAGCATATTAAATAGAGCATTTTATGGAATAATGGGAAGTAAAATGCTTACAACAAAAGATGGAACATATACAAATGCTGTATATGGATTTTTAGCAATAATGTTTAAGGCACAGGAGGATTTATCACCAGATCATATGGCTGTAACATTTGATTTAAAAGCTCCAACAGCAAGACACAAAATGTATGATGGATATAAAGCTAATCGTAAAGGAATGCCAAATGAACTTGCTGCACAAATGCCAATTATAAAAGATGTTTTAAGAAAGATGAATATAACAATAATTGAAAAAGAAGGCTACGAGGGTGATGACATATTAGGAACATTTGCAAGATTAGGAGAAGAAGCTGGACTTGATGTAACAATTCTTTCTGGAGATAGAGATACATTTCAACTTGCAACAGATAAAGTAACAATTCATATTCCACGAACAAAAGGTGGAAAAACAGAAATTGAAGATTTTGATAAAGAAAAAGTAATAAGCACATATGAAGTAGTACCAAAACAATTAATTGAAGTAAAAGGTTTAATGGGAGATTCTTCAGATAATATACCAGGTGTTCCAGGTGTTGGTGAAAAAACAGCATACAAATTAATAAAGGAATATAAAACAATTGATAATTTATATGATTTGCTTGAAAAAGATGAAGCAAAAACAATTAAGGGAAAATTAAAAGAAAATTTAATACAAAATAAAGATTTGGCTTTATTATCAAGAACTTTAGGAACAATAAATGTAAATGTTCCAATTGATGATATTTCAGTTGAAGACTTAAAAATTAAAGAATGGAATAAAGAAGAAGTATATAGTATTTTTAAAGAGTTAAATTTTAAAAGATATATAGATAGATTTGAATTATCAGGAGAGGAAACATCAGTAAAAGATTTAAAGGATTTATTTAAAATTGAAGAAAATGTTGAGTTAAATAAAATAGCTGATATTATAAAAAAACAAGAAGAATTGATATATTATTTATATAAAAATGATGACAAAGATAGTAAAAATATAATAAAAAAGACTGTAAAATCTATTAGTATATATAATAAAAAAGAAGGAATTGTTTATTATTGTAAAATAAATTCTGAAAATTTGGTTAAGTATTTTAAAGAAATATTTGAAAATACATCAATAAAAAAATATGGCTATAAATTAGTTGAAGATTATGTTTTACTAAAAGAGCTTGGAATAAATCCAGAAAATATTTATTATGATGCAGAAATTGCTGCATATGATATAAATCCATCTAGAACAACTGGTACCCTATTTGCACTACAACCTAATATAACACCAGCCATAGAACCTATTTCAAATCCACCAACTT
>OGLT01001209.1_pt1 | contig 14513 bp, 15 predicted proteins | sample 1572911 | NCBI WGS metagenome assembly OGLT01 (sample SAMEA2582014, study PRJEB24529) | metagenome | biome: Human gut stool | place: China | collected 2011 | reverse complement strand
AGCATAACATATGCCGAGAGAATTATTTCTTAGGCTGCTAGAGCCTCATCTTCAACCTGTTGTGGTGTCTTGTAATCAAGAGCACTATGGCGCCTTTTTCGGTTGTAGAATGACTCTATATATTCAAAGAGTGCTGATTTAGCCTCCTCAAATGTGTAATATGTAGTTGTGTATACTTCTTCCTTTTTTAATACAGAATGGAAGGATTCGATGCAGGCATTATCATAGGGGTTACCCTTCCTGCTGAATGAATGTAACATTCCCTGATCCTGTAAGTATTTCTCGAATTCTTCACTGGTATACTGGCTTCCTAGATCACTATGAAGCACTATTCCCGTTGTATCAGGGATACTAAGGCATGCATTCTTTACAGCCTGTGTGGCAAGCTCAGCTGTTATATTTTTACCATATGCCCATCCTATGATTTTGCGATCATATAAGTCCATTACGGATGCAAGATAAGTCCATCCTTCATTTTACTACATGGATATATGTGATATCAGTTACAAGCTTTTTAAATACTGTATCAGCACTAAAATCACGATTAAGGATATTTTCTTTATCATCAGGAACTGTACCCTGATTCTTTTGGTATTGATACTTTTTAACAACAATGCTTTTAATTTCAAGCTTTTTCATATGACGTTGAACACGTTTTACTGAGCAGGGGATATTTCTATCATTAAGTTCTCTATGGATCTTAATTGCCCCGTAACGTTTCTTAAATTCGTTATATATTGATAATACTTCATCGCTGAATTCCTTATATTCCTGTTCTCTTTTTGAAGGAACATGATTTAATGCAGCATAGTAAGTGCTTCTAGAAAATTGAAGTACAGAGCACATCTGTTTTACAGTATACTTGTCTAAGTTAGCTTGAATAAAGGACACGTATTCAGTTATTGATTTTTGGCGAATATGGCAGTAGCTTTTTTTAATATTTCATTCTCAATTTCAAGGTCTTTCATTTTTTTCTGAAGAGCCTTGTATTCCTTTAAAGAAATAGTCTCTTCCTCTGTAATAATTGCTGGAGCAAGATTTTTAATCCATGGAGAGACAGCGCCATTTGACATGACGTAATCGTTGCTTAATTCAGTTACACCTTTACCAGCTTTACAATGCAGATCAACAATCTGCTGTTTAAACTCTGGGGTGTATGATTTTTGATTTTTAGCCATTGTGTTGAACTCCTTTTTCTATAAGTATAGCTTGTTCAACATTTCGTGTCTATGGTTATATTCTAGCACCAGACTCAGGTCATTGAAGACAGCGACCATCCCAACACGAAGTGTTACATGTGGGTACACCGCTCCGGTGAACTGTACACACAACGTCCGATTGTAATCTACGAATACCAGAAAGGGCGTGATCATCACATTCCTCTGGAATTCTACAAGGACTACAAGGGTGTCCTTGTTACGGACAGGCTCAGTCAGTATCATCTGGTTGATAAGAAGCTGCCGGATGTTACAAATGCGAATTGCTGGGCACATGCAAGACGCGATTATGCCGATGCAATCAAGGCTGCTGATAAGAGTAATCCGGCTGCACTGAAGAATTCTATTGCACATCAGGCTCTGGAGCGGATTGCAAAGTTCTATGAAGAAGATGGCAAATTAAAAGATTTACCATCTAAAGAACGTCTTCATAAGCGACAGCTAGTCATCAAACCGCTTGTTGAGGACTATTTTGCGTGGGTAAAAGAAATACTCTCCGATACAACGGTACTTCCAAAGGGCAAAACAGCTGATGGGCTGAAATACAGTCTGAATCAGGAAAAATACCTAAAAGTATTTCTTGATAATCCGGATGTTCCGATTGATAATTCGGCTTCTGAGCGGGCTATCCGTACATTCTGCCTGGGCAAGAAGAACTGGATGTTCCATAACACAGCAAATGGTGCTAACGCCAGTGCATTGGTTTATAGTATGTCGGAAACCGCAAAGCTGAATAATCTCCGTCCGTATTATTACTTCAGATATATACCCACAGAGTTGCCAAAACACTGTGGCGAAAAAGGAAATATAGATCCTGCAGAGCTGGATTACTTAATGCCATGGTCAGAAAGCCTTCCGGAAGAATGCAGGAAACCACGCCGCTCATAAAACAGCGGCGTATATTTTAGCCTCAGGCGCATGGTTTGACGTACCTCTGTTCTTTCGTCTGCCATAATAAACCTCCATATTTTCATTTTTTTGCACGACAAAAGGCAGCCCGCTATGGACTGCCTTCTGCTAATAACTTAATTAAGTTTTTTACTTTTAAATTAAAATATTTCTCCTGAATTTTTACCTCAATTGAAGATTATAAGTATTCTGTTGAATGACATCAATAAATTTCAACCATTACAATGGCTACCTTCATCCAAATCAACTTTAGTCAATCGTAATACAACATAAATCCAACTCCTAACACAACTTAGAACTTTGGTAATTGATAAAATGCGCCTTGTAATTAATAGCTAACAAGGCTTACAAAGAGGACAGTTTAATAACTTTAAGTTCTTCCTCTCTTTCAAAATAGCAAGAAAGTCCTTTATTTTTTACACTTTCTTACAAATTGGGGATAACTTGTAAACCGATTTTTGCTATCCCATTTAAATATTCATGTATGGTATGTAATGTTTGTTTTTCATCAATTCTGCAAATTCTTTGCATTTCAAAATTTCCGTTAAAATCAACACCATAAGCTAAGGATATTATCATGTTTTTAATAGTATCTTCCACTCCATGGATTTCATTTGCTTTTATCACTCTTTCAACAGTATCTGCAATTTTTGTCTCAACCATTTGCTTAAAGCCCTTATAATATTCTCGCGAATAAACACTTTTATATTCCAAGCCTTCCTCTTCGAACTGTATATTGGCCTTCCCCGATGCATTTAAGCCACATAAGTCCAAAATTTCCGGACTAATATACATGCTCCTTTTTGTGTTCTGCAATAAACAGATTTTTCCATCTATTTTTATTGGCCAGATACAATCATCCAATTTTTTAATAACACCTTTTATACTTTCTTCTGAAACTTCAACAATATCAAACAATAATAATAGCAACTCATCCGCTTTTCTTTTTATGTCATCCGGATACTTTACCATACGGATCATTATACTACATTCTTGAGATATTAACATTCCAGCATATTTCTTCTTACTTTTTGCATCTGTAAAGACATAAAGATCCCCCATCGACGGATTATTATATTCCTTATTTACACTATAATCTGCGATATTATATAACAGTGTACCTGAATCAAGTAATTTCTTTTTGTTGGCTTCATCACTCAAATTATTATACTGACTTTTAGTAGTAATACTCTTTTCCTTCATAATTTCTGCTGAACGTTTTGCACTATATCGTAAAAGACCCTTCTCATAACCCAAAACATCAGTTTTCATTATCTGTTCCAATAGATTTTTCTTAATAAGAGAATCTATCAATAATTCATAACTCTCTGTAATTTTTCCTCCCTCGATATATGATTCAATAATCATATCATCTAAATTATCAATATTAATATGGAGCAAATCTTTGAAAGCCTTTTCTACGGAAAACTTTTTCATCTCTATCATTTTACTCAATGCTTTTCCATACATTGATTTTGAAATCATCGCTTTGATTCCATTTAAAAGTTGCAACTCATCAGTAATTTTTGAAAGTGGCCAAAATTGATACAAAATTTCTAAATCTTTTCTTTTTTCGTTATTCTGCTCAAGATACTGAACTTTCTTATCATGTTCTAACAATCCTGAAACCTCATTAGAATAAACTATTACTAAGTCATTGTGCATCTTTCTTTCATCTGTAATATTTAGTATATAGTCTAAAAATTCATTTTCACGATTTTCTCCCATATCCTTATCTAAAATATACAAAGTATTTCCGTCTAATTTATAATATAAATCCTCAAACTTAATTCCAGTATAAATAGTAAACTTGCCTTCCAATTGGCTCAATATACTTTTTAATGTTTTTAATGAAGCGTCAATATCAACTTCTAACGTTTCACATATTGCTGAAAACATTTTGGGAGCTATATTTTCGATTGCCTGTATACCTTTCAAAGAAATATCCCTACACCCATTATAGGTTTCCGCCTCTTCTTCATCCACTTCTATCTCATATGTCTCGCAAAAGTCTTTCACTGTAATATTTGAGTCAAGCCCAGCTTTTTCTATTTTTTTCTCAATTTCTCCAGCAGTGCTCCACCCATCATCAATCGAAATAATATTCTTTATTTCGTATTCCTCTAACATTTGTATTAAGTCTTGCAATACTACACCATCCTTTCACTCAAGTCAAATACAAATTTGTACCTTCTACCTTCTCTTCGTTCATCCGAAAGCCAAACTCTACCATTCATATTTTCAGTTAATTCCTTTACAATGAATAGACCTAATCCTCTTCCGTTCTCTTTCATAAAGCGAAATGGTTCAAATAATTTATCTTCAATCTCTGGATGCACTCCACACCCCGAATCAAAACATTCAATAATTCCACTTTGTTTCACAACAAACTTAATGTATTTTTTCTGCTCTGAATATTGCACCCAATATAGAGAATTAAGAAATATATTATCAAAAATGGTTGTTAAAATACCCTTATTTGCTTTTAACAATATATTGTCGCCTTCAACTAAAACATCAACATTATCTCTATATGCTTTTCGAGACATTGGGCTGTCTCCGTTCACATACATCTCCAACAGAAAATCTCTTAACAAGATTTCTTCCTGCTTTTCTAAATTTCGTCTATATGTGGATTCCATATGTGCCAACTGAATTTTCAAGAAATTCGTCTGCGTAATTATATTTCGCTGGTTCTTTACAATTCTATCAACATCATTCTTGAATTTTATGGTGTTCCTTGCATATTCTTCAACATTTTGCTCAATCCTTTTCATTTCATGTGTTAAAGATTCCGCAATAATACCCAAACCCAGCAATGGAACAATATCTTTTATCTCATCAATCTGTTTTGACTTTAAATAAATTTCTTGACTCTTTTCATCAATAACTTTTTGCTCAACTTTTTCATATTCTGATAGTTGTTGCTGCAAATTCTCAATTACCTTTTGCGATGCACTCACAGATATAGATTTATTTATCACAGATGTCTTCAAGTCCTCTATTCCTGCTTTGACAACCTGCATCTTATCATTCTTTTCTTCTTCGAAGCCAGACACTTTTTCAAATGTTATCTTTCCATTTTCTGTTACAACTTTATTTTCAAAATTTTTTATACTTGTGAAACCATCTCTAAACAAAACATCACTTTCAAAAATAATATTAAGCAAAAACTCTTGTAACAGCATAAAGAAATTTTTCCCATACTCATCTTGTATAAATCCCTGTCTATTAGTTTGCTCCTCAAGATTTTCACTAGTAAATCCGTCTATCTTTAAATATCCAACAACCGTATGCTCCCTATAAATATTTGCAGCAGATTTCTGGCTTTTTTCTGTAAAACCTATCCAGTCTTTTCTTCCATAAGGCAATACCCTAAAACCATTTCTATAAACATACACACCTTGCATAGAAGACCAAACTTTATTGATATCCCTTAATGTATTCAGTTTAGCTTTTACTAAACCTTCCTTCTGCAACATAATATCTATCTCTTCTGTATTCATAAGGTCTCTTGCATATATTTTTCCTTCGAAATCTCCCGGATAAGCATATTGAGCTAATATCTTTTCTCTATACTCTTCCTCAGATATTTCTTTATCCTCTCTCTTCTTTTCCAGTTCTTCTAATTCTTCCTTGCTAAGAAAATTTATTTTTTCTACAGTAAAATTAATTTTAGGATAATTTACTGCAACTGCTTTCAAATCAAAGAAATCAATATCATATTTTTTTGTTTCCTTTTCATACTTTTCCTCATGTAATACTTCAAACCCCGCCTTTTTCATATTCTTTATCATAGACTCTCGTCGTTGCATTACATATTTCAACTGTCTTTCAACTTCTATATGAAATTTCCAGTTCTTAAATTTAAATGTTACCTTCGAATCGTATAATTCATCTAATAAATCTTCCTCTATAGGCTTCACAGAATATGGGATATCATTAATCTTTAACAAGACACTAAATCCGTCTTTTCTTTTCTCCTTCAAGTTCTTTTGAAACGGATCCATCATATTCAACAACTCATTTTTAAGTTTTTCTTCTTTCTTCTTGTCCATATCCCAGAAATTAAGATTCTTAATTCCTTGAATTACAATCTTCGTTCCATATGATGTCACAACATCCTTCTCATACTTAACCGTAGCCATAATATCTGAAAAATCCATATCAATTGGAAACTCAGACCAGTCTATATCAATATTAATTTTGCTGTACTCATTTATAAATTCTTTATCTTCCTTTTTAAGTAATTCTGTTTTTTCATATCTTTCTATATTGGGCACAGTTTCTACACTTATATAATTTCCTAATCTCTGAAAAGAAAGACGTCCTATACCCTTTTTTCCCAAAACCCTTCTATGATAGTAGATTGAACTCTTCTCTTCCTCCTTAAAGCTTGTAGACAATCTCAAGAAAGAATTTCTCACAATACTTGGTATCATTCCATTTCCATCATCTTTAATCTCTATACGACCCTTTCCATAAGGAGTGACAGTATTTGTGTCGATAAGTACATCTACATTATTAGCATCTGCATCATATGCATTTTTAATTAACTCCAAAAGAGCAACCAGCTCATCTTCAATAAGCTGCTCGCCTAACTGCATGATTAATCTTGCAGATGCCGTTAAATTCATCTTTTCACTCCTCTGCACTTTTCATCTCCTCCTCTCTATTTTTTCCTAACCACCAAAATATATTCATTCATCATTGTATTTACTTCTTCACACCGTTCAATGGTTGAATTAATATGATGCGGCATTCGCTTGAAAGAATAATTTCTGCTCAATGAAGCTTCACACTCATATCCCCTGTTCAAAAACCAATCTTTCAATATTCCTTCCATATTAATGGTGATCTTTCCCATCACAGTTCTATGACCTACTATCCAAACCTGAAATCCACCTTTATTCATCACTCTGTCAGTCTCTAATACAACCTTATATAAGTCCTTTAAAAAGACTAAAACATCCTCTTTTCGTTTTTGAATAGATTTTCCATTTCTGTCAAGAGTTTCCTTCACTCTATCCAATTTCTCCTTCAAGTGCGCCTGGCGTATTACATATTTAGGTGAGTATATATTTTCCATCTGCTTCATATACACAACCGTATTTTGTTTTGCTAATTTCTTTGTTGCCTTATCTTTTAGTCCGGCTTTAGATTTCTTTATCTTCCGATAAATATCCAATCTCACTCTTTCAGAAATTAATTTATAAACAATTTCATTTTTATGCAATAAATCTGATGAAACATATTGATGATTATTGATGCATTCTATCATCTCATCCAAAACCGCTTTAGCTATAGTTAATTCATCTTTCTTTTCTTGAATTCTAGATTGCATTTCTGCTTCTAATTTTACTACTTCCTTTGATTTATAAAAATCCTTTTCATCATTTAAACTCCATTCAGATTTTCTACCTCCTAATAGTTGTTCATCACAATTACAATCTGCCACCTCAATTCCCACATATCTTTTTAAAAGATCTTCCATCCATTGAAGTGAAAGTTTTGAAAATTCACCATATGCAACTGTAGTTTTTGAATCGCCATATGGAGGTGAAGTTATTACCAAGTCTATACTCTTATCTTTCAAATAGTTCAATGACTTTGCATTTTGCAAGCATATTGTACTCCTTGTTTCTTTTTTATAACTATCATTTGCTGCAACCAGCATATCTAATAAATGAGATACTGCTTCCTCAAATTCATCAATCGAACTTATCGAAAATCTCTCTATATCACTCGGTGACATTCTGTATAACTTAAATTCACCATTTCTTGTCAATGATACTCTTCGTATAGTCGAGCTAAATGCGGTTAATAAAATTAACGCATACATTTCTCTATTAGCCTTATTTGCCCTGTTTATGAATTGACTTATTTTAAATTTCAAAAAATTCAGTTCACGAATATTTTCTTCTTTAAACCAATAGTCTATACTATCAAAGATACAAACTGGTATCAATCGTGCCTTTGGATACTCCTCTTTTACCTGAGCAATGAACTCACTTAATCGTCTTTTGGTATAAGTCGTATTTTCTATGGTTAGTGCTTTCGTTTTAGACAATAAAACCGCAAGAGGATTTAAATCTGACCCCCAAAAATCTAATCCTAGATATTTTGCTTCTAATGCAGTTGTTCCGCTTCCCACAAAAGGGTCCAATACTGTATTAATTGATTTAATTGACATAATCTTTTTGATCAAATCGCTAACCATTTCAGGAACTGCTTTAGCAGGATATGTATGCAAATTTCCTGTTGAAGAAAAAAATGAAGCATATTTATTTTCACCTTCATAATCTAAATTTAGTTCTTCCCATTTAGCTAAAGCATTATCTACTTGTTTCATTCTATTTCACCTCTTTTGAGTCTAAAATCCCATAATGCTATTATACATTATACGCCTCAATTTCTCAATAAATATATTTTACTCGATAAATGCAAATATCTTTCTTTATTTGTCATATTTTTCTTTTCTACACTCTATATTGCTATCAAAATATTCCCTTTGCTCCACGGTTGACCCAGCAATTCATCTTTTCATTCCACGTTTCCAGCGAAGCACAGGCTGTTGCATCCGGTCTTTGGGCGTATATTAACATCTGCTCGTTAAAGGGATATTTATACAGCCTTGCAGCCGTGGTCAGAAATCTGGTCCATTCATTTTCGTTTTTTACAATATCTGCCGCTGTCATTTCTGCCAGTGCAGATATATAATGATATTTTCCTGCCATAGATACTCCTTCCTATAATTTCAAGCCCTAAATCATTAATTTTTGGACTTTTTTCTTTAAACAGTTACCTCACAACAAGTGCTAAAGTGCATGAACATTCATTGTATCAAGTACTGAATAGTTGAAAACAGGTACACCAAATAAAGCATCCATTGCTTTTGCTTTATAAAGGCTATAATTCCTCTGTTCAACTATGATGATGAACCTTCCGTGTCTAATGGCATCGTGTGCCAACTTCCTTCGTCCCATCTGCTCATACACTGAGTGCCAGCTAAGCTTTCAAACAGGGTCATGCCCTACGGAGAGAACTACTGCCAGCTACAGCTCTTGTTTGTTTTTGATTGTTACTGGCCTTCCTTTGCTGCAGGGACTTTTTCAGTGGACGCCTCCCCTGCTTTATCAGTTGGTCTTGGTGCTGATGTAGTGCACTTCACACTCCATCTGGTTTACGGGGTTCTTTTCCAGAACCCTGCCCGGATCCAGTTAAACTCTGAATCCCGGCAAGGGCCTGGAATTGTAATGCAATCTTAAGTAGTACTTATGCTGCCTGTGGTATTGCCTGATTTGGTCTTATAATGTCTCCCAACAGTTTCTTCGGATCATATGTTGTCCCCTTTGTCAGGATTGTAAAAATCACCCTCAGTATCTTGCAGGCAATCACTATGAGCGACTGCATCTTCTTTAGCGGATTTTGCTTCCTTGTCGTATAGTAAACATGGAGTTCCTTAAATTCCCCCGAATGTGCCACTGCCGACTTCGCCGCCTGGAATAACCAATATCTGAGTCGTTTGCGTCCCCTGTGACTAATTTTGGTCTCTCCGGTATGCTTACCCGAACTGCAGGCTACCAATCCTAATCCGCTTAACTTCTGTATTTCCTTTACATCGTCAAATCTTGATATGTCCCCCATCTCTGCAAGTATCCCTGACAGGATGTTTTCGCCGATTCCCGATATTGCCAGAATGTTCTTTGCATGTGGAATCTCCATACATCTTTCATTTAACTTGTTTTCTATATCTGAAAGCTGCCCATCCAGCTCAATAATCCGGCTGACGAACCACTTAACAGCCTGTCTGCCGGCATCCGCGCCATCCTTGATTCCTACGCTTTTCCTTGCGTATTCCAGAATAGATGATGCATTGGCATAGCCCCGTCCACGGAGCTTCGCCTCATGCCATATCTGTTTCATCCCCTCTGTTCCAAGGGCAGCCAATTCATCCGGAAATGGTGCCGCCTTAAGCAGCTCTAAACTAAATGCCCCGTCTATTTTTCCAAATGCGTCCTTGTATTCTGGAAAATAGATTTTCATCTCTCTGTGAAGCCGGTTAAGATTCCGGATCCTGTCTTCATTCAACTGGTCCCGGAACATCGAAAGACGTCTGATATCTGCATAAAGTTTTTCCGGAAGATATGGCATTCCAAAGCTGCCATCCTTCACCAGATTTGCAATAAGCTTCGGATCCTTTTTGTCATCCTTAAGCTGGCTGTTGTCTTCCACCTCTTTTGTCTGTTTTACTGCGTATGGATTCACCTGCACAACACTGATTCCCTTTGCAACCAGCCAGGTTGTCAGGCAGAACCAGTAATGACCGGTAGGCTCCAGCCCTAAGACAATCTGCTTCTTATCATTTGCTGCCGCAAGCTTAGTGCTCCAGTCTAACATGCTTTCAAAGCCTTCTGCCGTATTACTGAAGCCAAAAGCGGACTTACTGAGTTCTCTTCCTCTGATATCAATTGCCCTCACATAATGAGTCTCGCTGCCAATATCGCATCCTAATATCAGCATGTCATCACTGACAAATGAAAGCTTATCGTTTTTGTCAAACTTACCTCTTGTTTCCAACTCATGCCAGGTAGATGCTTTTAACCCTGCCTTAATAGCATCAGCTTTTGCAATAATCCCCTGCTGTTCAAAAATGTTTACTGATAAAACTTGATTTTTCTTCTTTGAGCCTTTAATATTCATTGTAGATACCTCTTGTATTCATTAGATTTTACCAACTCGCCAGGTCAGTAATAATCTAATTTTACTTGAGGTATTTTTTTCGTCAATCTCTTGACCTATTTAAAGTATACAGGAAGCTTTCGATTCAATTTGTCCTAATAGCAGAAAAGCAGCCCCAAGTGGCTGCCTTCCTGTGTTTTATGTATGAAGTGGCTAAATCACCGCTTCTTTCTTTTTATCTGCTGTCGGCTGTTTCCTGTCAGCATCCATCTTCATCACATCATTTTTCTTTTCTGCAAGTCTCTCTTTTAGTGAAGGACGTTCTTTCTTCTCATCACGATTTTCCTCTTTCTGCTTTGCACGTTCCTCGGCACGGTCACTGCGGAACAGCTCATGTTCTTTTGCATCATACTCATACACATGATCCGAAAGACGTTCCTGTGGTACTACCTGTGTCTGGTTCACTTCCTGCACCATCTGTTCAAGGTCTCTTAGCTCCATTCCGGCATCTTTCGGGATAATCAGCGTTTCATGTATAGATAAAGGCAGTACATAGAAGTCGCCAACCTTGTCTGCTATTTCCTGTCTGGTATCATCATTTAATATAGCGGCAGCTCCATTTACCTTCGTGTCATTTGTCAGTACAAACATTGTATCAGGAACATCCGGTACCATTTGGGATGCCATTTCTCTTGCCTCTGATATATCCATATCATTATCCCTCGCAATGTCCCCTGCCATCATTTCTATAATTGTCTCGCTCATTCCCTTGAAACTGTATGGCTGCAAAACATCCATGTTCAAAATAGCCTGTTCGTGCAAATCCTCAAGGGTAATCCCATACCTGTCCATCAGATTATCTGTAATCGTTATGGTTGTAGTGCCTTTCGCATTTTTGTCCAATAAAATCTGATACACAACCGCCAGATCTTCCACCTTGGTGTATGGTTTGTCCTCAAGGAACTGCCTGTTGGCTTCCTCATTGATGAGCTTGCACACAATCTTGTCTTTGACGTTATCAAAATCAGTGACCGCAGATACATCCAGATCATGGTCAATATAATGTGCCTGATATGTGGTTGCAATCTGCCCAAGCACATCATCCATCTCAGCTCCATCCTGTATCTGTTCAAAATACGGATTCAGATATACGGTTGGAGAAATATTGCTTTCTTCCATCCGGATTGTCAGACCGTCCAAAACACAGTCATTATTCTTTACTACTTGATGAACAGAAACCGTTGCATCTGCAAATTTCTCCGGTAAAAAATCCTGTATCTGCTCTTTTACCTGTTCTACAAAATCCTTATATTCCATTACTTTCTCTCTCCCTTCCCGGTATTCTTCTGTGCTTTGTCTGCCAGCTTTGATGCTTTCGTTCCATAAAGCTGATAACGCTTCATCATGCTCTGCTTGTTTGTTTCCGCAATTTCTTTTTCTAACTGTTTCATTCCTGGTTTCCTCCTTACTCTGAATGTGTTCCAAAAGAAAAAGATGTATTATCCTGTTTCTTTGTACTGAATTTTGCTTTTACATCTGCTACCTTATTTTCCAAAGCACCAAACATCGCCTCTACCTGCTCCTCTGTATATTCATATGCGGACCTGTTGGCAAGGTGTTCCAATCTTCCAATCGCATCAATCGCTTTGTTCATACGGTATTCTCCAAGGCGGATGAACTTCTCCGCTTTGGTTTCATTATTCTTTGCCGCAGGCTCCTCATCCGGTGTTCCTGCTCCATTTACATCCACATTTTTGTTTACTTCACTCATGTTCGTATCCTCCATTTTTCTTAATATCGTGCAAAAAAAGACGTATGAAACGGTTACATTTCATACGCCTTAACGCTGTTACAATATTTCCTTTTATTTGTGATAAATTCATCTATGTAAGAAATAGCTCATTATATTAATTATAGACATTCCACATCACTGTTACTCTAAATTACTTTTCTTTATTTTTTCTTGTATCGCATTTTCCTGAGCAAAAAATGTATCAACTAAAAACAAAACACCAATTGCCCCAGCCAATGGCGTTCCTGATTTATCCATGCCTACTGACACAGCATATACAAATACCATTGATAAATATGTGCAATTTTTAAGAATCAAATACATTATTTCACCTTTAACATACTTTTCGAAGCATTGCAATTTATGGATTTTTTTAATTATAAATATTATTATCCCTTTTACTATATTTGAAACTAATTTCAATAACATATATTGATACAACATTAATATTAACAAAGCTAACCAGAAAGTTAGGTCAATTTGAGCAAATACTAATATTTTTTTTACTAAAATAATATATCCATACATTGGAAAAAATGACACAATTGATTCACAAATATACTTAATAATTTGTTTGAACCATTCTACAATTATATTCGACATATCCTGCAAAAATTTCCATGTGATATATCCTAATTCAGAAAGTTTCTTCCAATGGAAAAAATCAAAAATTGGTGTCAATAAAAACCAATATAAAATCAAAATACTCATTAAAATTGAACCAATTACACAGCCATGTTCTTGTGGTTCTAGCAACTCATAATGATTATTAAATAGCCAAACTATTCTTACCACTATTCCTGTTAAATACAATATCCAAAATAGAACATATACACAAAATGCTAATAATAGCTTCTGATAAGCTTTTAATACCTCATCAATAAATCTTTTTACAATACTAGAATCACTTTCTAATTCTTGTCTTATGTTTTTCGGAAAAAAATCTTTAATTCCTTTAAATGATATATTTTTTTCTCTTATACACCTTCTCTTATTTAAAACATTACAGAATCCATATACTTTAGTTGCAAAATAGAACAGTGGCACAATTGGGCATATAGCTATAATTATCTGAATAAATGCAAACATTTCATTTCCCCCTTCATTTAATTTCTAAAAATTATAGTCTAGTATAGCTGTCAGTAATTAACTCGACTTTTTGACCGGCAACGTATCAACCACCACTTCTTCATTTGGATCAATTTCTTCAAGTTTGTACTTCCAATGATATATAACAGGTTCTTCATTTACTTCATCAAAGTATTTATATATACGCTGCACAAGTTCATCCTTAGTTTTTACACGAATGCCCTTGAGCATCTGGCGAGTAAGTTTACTGAAGAAGCCCTCAACAAGATTCAACCATGAACCGTGCTTTGGAGTAAATACAAATTCAAATCTTCCTGGTACGGTTGCGAGGTATTTTCTGGTTTCCTCAGAAGAATGAACTTTAAGGTTATCCAACACCAGACGAATCTTATCTGATTTTAGATACTTGTTATCAAGTTTTTTAAAAAATTCGATATAGTCCTTACTGTTATGGGACTCTTTAACGAGTGGAATCGCTTCACCTGTTTGCAAATCTATTCCGGCAAGCAGTGAAATGGTTCCAAGACGCCTGTACTCATAATCTCGGCTTATGGTCTTATGATTATTATCCGGCTGGATATCTTCTGATGTGGTGGCAATTGCCTGGATTCCAGGTTTCTCATCATAAGAGAGTACATGCACCACCTGATCATCTTCACAAAATGGAAGAAGTTGTCCTTTTTTATCGAACTGTAATGATAGCTGTTTATATACCAGTGATATTGTCAATATTGGTTTACACTTTATTCTCAAGAATGTTCGACCTTATGCAGCCTCCTGTAGTGAAGCATAGTATTGCTGTCGCTTAACCATCGGAGGTAACC
>OGLT01001200.1_pt1 | contig 14608 bp, 10 predicted proteins | sample 1572911 | NCBI WGS metagenome assembly OGLT01 (sample SAMEA2582014, study PRJEB24529) | metagenome | biome: Human gut stool | place: China | collected 2011 | reverse complement strand
TACACTCTTTCCCTACACGACGCTCTTCCGATCTAGCGGAGAAACGTCTTCACTGTCGGTCAGACTTTTCTTCAAACGGCGCAGACGAGCCGAGGAAGCGGCCTCTTTTGCGTCAAATTTTTCTTTTTCCTCCCGCAGTTTTTCCGCACTTTTTAAATACAGGGTTTCGGCAATGTTGGCGGCCCCCGGTACCTCCGGAGAAACCGACGGCGGCACGACGGCGCGGCCGCTCAGCCGGTCAATCAGCCCGAGCAAAAACGCCGCATTGCCGGCATAAGGCACGATGCCGTACACCGGATTTTCCGGATCACGGGAAGCGACCCACAGCTCATCCGCGGCAAAATCGCTGTCGGCAACGACCGCCACCGCGGCGTCACGAACGGCAAACGGCAGATAGGGCTGGGCAGATTTCGCCTTGTCGAGAATGCCGCCGCGGTAATGGGAACGGAACTTTCCCTCCGCCAACAGCGCCAGCACCCGTTTTTTATTGTCCTGATTATAGTCGAGAATGACCTGCGTTTTCGACGCGTAGCGGATTTTTTCCGCCGCAATGTCACCGCTCTGGCCGCCGGTTGCCGCCAATTCGGAAAAATGCAGATCGGCAAAGTTCTCTGCGGCCAAAAGGCTGCCCGGCGTATGAAAACGAAGCGGCCGCCCGTCTTCTCCTTTAGCCCAGAACCACAGCGGATACACCCGGTAACGGCCGTCGCCGCCTTTCACCCGTTCCCCGCGCAGAACGTCGCCGGCCACCCGCTCCGCATGATAATCAATTCCCCAGGTTTTCAGATATTCGCCCATTTCGGCGTCGGGCCGGGGCGGATACCCCTGCAGCGAATGTCGGACTTCCGAATAGGGATCGACCAGAAAAACGACTTTGCCGCCGCGCATGACATACTGGTCGAGCGCGTAGGCAAACACCGGCGGCAGACGGCCGGGATCAAGCGCCAGCACAACGCTTATGTCCTGAGGGACAAGCGAGCTGCCGGCGGGAATTTCGAACACTTCGTAATATTCTTGCAAAAGCGCCGCCAGAGAAGCGAAGGCGCTGCCTTTTCCGTCCGGCGAAAACGGCAGCCGCGGCGAAAAAACGCCGATTTTGACTTTCCGTTCTTCGTTCAGCCCGTGTAAAATCCGGTTCAGGTCACTTTCCAGCAATGCGCGGCGCTCGGGTTTAAGGGCGGGAATCAGAGCGCTGCGGCCGTCCGCGGCAATAACCTTCAAACCGAAATACAGCTCTTCCTCGTTTTCCGGAAAAGGCAGCATCCCCTCGCTCACCGCTTGTTTTTCCATATCGGAAAAAGGTTTTATCCGCCTGATTTCCAACCGTATCTTGTCCGGCGCGGCCAAAACGCAGCGGGCAAGAAAGGCAGTCGTCTGAGCCGCATGGGCGCCGAGTTCGTCCCAGGCGGACTGCAGTTTTTCGGAAACATAAAGCCGTATCGTGACCGGCTGCCGCAAAGCGGCAACCGTTTTCAGGCTTTCTTCCGTCAACGTGTAACGCCCTGACGCCGTTGCATCCAGCTGGCGGCCGCCGACCAGCCGGCTGACGAGCAGATTGGCGATGACAAAAAGCAAAGCCAGCAGCGCGCCGGCCAAAAGTATCGCGCTCCGGCGTTTCATCTTCCCCTCCTTGCCGCATAAACGGCCACCCAGTTGAAAGCCAGCAGCGCCGCGGTCAGAGAAACGAAATAAAAAACGCCGTCCAGCCCGAAATATCCGTCCGTAAAACTCTGATAGCGGGAAGAAAAGTCAAGCGCGGACGGCAGATAAAAGGGCATTTCCGGCCACACACCGGCAAGCGGAGAAAAAAGCGGCGCCGGATTGAAGAAAATCAGCAGCCAGCCGAAAAACACGCTGACCAGATAAGCCGCCGCCGGCAGAGGAATCAGGCAGGAAACGGCGCAGCCGAGTGCGGAAAGCGCCGACGCGGCCAGCAAAGCGCCGAAATAGGCGGAAGCCAGATTAAGCGGGTCAACGGCAACGGTGCCGGCCGTCAGCAAGGCGAGCGGCACGGAAGTAAGGATCATCAGCGCCCCCATTGTCCAGGCCGCGGCAAATTTGCCGAAGACCAGCGTCAGATCGTCCGCCGGCAGGGTCAAAAGCGCTTCCAGCGTGCCGGTTTTGGCTTCTTCCGACCACAGCCGGCCGGTCACCGCCGGCAGCGTTACGGACAGCACCAACGGCTGAAAAGCGAAATATGAACGCATCGCCGGATTGTCGACGACAAAATACATGCCGACAAAAACCGCAAAAACAAGCGAAAAAACCATATATACGGCAAAAATAAAATAAGCCGAATAATTGAAGAAAAAGCTTCCCAGTTCCCGTTTGTAAAGCGCCGTCAGCATATTTTCCCCTCCCTTTCGTCCGCGGCATTTTCTTCCGCACCGGCCGTCAGGCGGGCAAAAGCGTCGGCAAGCGTACCGTCGGCGGAACAACTGCGCAGACTTTCGACCGGTGCGTCCAGACGGATTTTGCCCTCAGAGAGCAGCAACACGCGGGATTTGAGCGCTTCCGCCTCTTCCAGCAAATGGGTCGAGATCAGCACCAGGTTGTCTTTGGCATAATCTTTTAAAAAACGGCGGACGACGATTTTCTGGTTGGGATCAAGCCCTTCCGTCGGTTCGTCCAAAACCGCCAGCCGCGGCCGGTGCAGCAGCGCCGAAACGATCCCCGCCCGCCGCCGGTAGCCTTTGGAGAGGTTTTTTATCTTCTCTCCCAAAACCGGCTCAATTCCCAGCCCGACCGCCGTTTCTTTGACCCCGGCGGCAAAATCCCTTTCCGTCATTTTAGATCGGAAGAGCGTCGTGTAGGGAAAGAAAACCCCGGCCACAAAACGCAGATATTCGAACACCGTCATTTCCTGATAAAGCGGCGTGTTTTCGGGCATGTAGCCGAGCTGGCGCAAAATGCCGGCCCGGTCGTTTTCATACGACAGGCCGCAGATCCGCACGCTGCCCGCATCCGGCGCCAGATAGCCGCAGATAACCCGCATCAGGGTGGTTTTGCCGGCGCCGTTCGGCCCGAGCAGCGTTATCGGTTCTCCCGCGCCGGCCGAAAAGCCGATCCCTTTCAGCACCTCGCGCCGGCCGAATTTTTTCATCAGCCCCCGAATTTCGATCATATTGTTCGTTTTCCCGTTTGACATGAGGTTATAATAAACCGCTTTCTTTTAAATTTCATGCTTATTTGATTATTATCCTCATCATTTCCACAAACCGGCCCGTTTTTTTGAAAATCTTTGATGACAAAACGGCAAAATTGGATTACCCTGATCAGCATCAGAAAAAGAACGGAGCAAAATAAAAGTGAGCAACGAATATTCCCGCGAAGAACAAAACGCGCTGAAAACCGGCCTGTACGTAACGCTGGCGCTCATTGCCCTGTCGCTGTTCTACGTTTCCGGCCGCAAAGCGGTCGAACACCAGGAAAGCGGCAGCTACTACCCGGTATACGCGCGTTTCGGCAGAACCGACGGCTTGCAGGTGGGCGACGTCGTTCGGCTGGCCGGCATGCCGGTGTGACGGCGGCCAAACTCGACGACAAGTTCAACGCCATTTTGACGCTTGAGCTGAAAGACGGGCTGAAAGTTCCCGACGACAGCAGCGCGTCGATCGTCAGCGACGGCATTCTCGGATCAAAATACATCGAAATCGAACCGGGAGGGTCGGAAGACTACATTCCGGAAGGCGGGGAATTCAGCTACACTCAGGACGCCATGGGGCTTGAGGAACTGGTGGAAAGAATTATCGGCATGGGCAAAGCCAAACAACAATCTGCAGGCAAAGGAGAAGCAAAATGAAAAAACGTCCGGTTGAAACAATTATGGGAATCGTCGTCCTTCTGGTCGCGGCGTTTTTCCTGTTTTTCGCCTATCGGGTGTCCGACCTGCAGGTTGTCAGGGGCTATGAGCTGAACGCCAGGTTTTTGAAAGTGGGCGGCCTGACCACCGGCGCCGACGTCATGATCAACGGCATCAAGGTCGGCACCGTCATCGGTCAGAAGCTTGACAACGAAAACTACGATGCGGAAGTAAAACTCAGCATCGCGCCGAACGTCAAGCTGCCCAAAGACAGCGCCGCGGTGATCGCCAGCAACGGCCTGATGGGCAACAAATTCATCAAAATCGAACCGGGCAAGTCGGAAGAACTGCTGCAAAACGGCGACGAAATTACCAACACGAAAGACTTTAAGACTTTGGAAGACCTGGTCGGAGAAGTCATTTTTATGGTGACGGGCAATGACAAACAGAACTAAACTTCTACTGCCGGCCCTTTTTGCCGCCGGCATCGGCATTGAGGCGCAGGCCGCCGAAATTCCCACCAACACGGCGCAGATGCAGGCGATGGACAAGATCACCGGCCGCGTCAGCGTCATCAACGTGCCGGTCAACGCCGAAGTAAAGTTCGGCAGCTTTTCCGTTCTGGTACGCGACTGCCGTACCCGTTCGCCGGAGGAAACGCCTGAAAACTTTGCTTTCGTCGACGTGGCGGACACCGTCAACGGCAATGAGCAGGTCAACATTTTCAAAGGCTGGATGCTGTCTTCCTCACCGGCGTTAAACGCGATCGAACATCCCGTTTATGACGTCTGGCTGCTGAAATGCATCGACACCGATGTAAGCGGCGTACAAACGCTGACCCCGGACGAGCTGGCGGCCCGCGACCAACTGCCGATGCAGCGGACGGTTGAAACAACGCCTCAAAAAGCGAATGTTCGCGAAGACGGCTTTGAAGAAATCAATTTGAGCGGAGAACCGATAGATCTGCTGCCCGCCGCCGTCCGCGAAGAAGGCGAGGAAAGCGCTGCCCAGGCGGAAATCATCCCCTTTAAACCTGAGGGAACCGAAACTGATGCCGATGATGCGGAAACGGCGGAATTTCCGGCCGACGAAAACGCGCCGCACTCATTGCTCAATTTTCCGCGACCGGACAACGAAAAGCGCCCGGACGAAATTACAACCAACATAGAAATCCGCGAAAACGCGACTGACGAAGCGGAAACAGTCATTAACAGCGACACCCGCATTCTCAGCCTGCCGGAAAACGGCTCAAATAACGGTTCGGAACCAAAAGCGGCGGAAACGACTGCTCCGGCAGAAGGAAACAAGGCCAAAACCGGCGAAAATGCGGAAGTGACGCCGGAAACCGACGGCGCGGCAGCCGTTTCTCCCGTTGAGCCGGCAGACGAAGCGGCTGTCACGGAGATGACGGCAGCAGCGGAAGAAGAAAACAAAGCCGAAACGGGTGAAAACCCGGAAACAACGCCGGAAAATGCCGCGGCGCCGAAAGTCAGCGAAGACACTCTGCGCGAACTGGAAGAAGAACTCAGCCGCAAACTTGCGGACGATTAAACGGCCACGATACAAAAACGGAGAAAACGGATGGCGGAAGAAATCGATGTCAGTTTTGTAATGACGGTTTACAACAAGGAATTTTATCTGCCGTCGGTCATAACGGCTTTGCTCGGACAAACGGGGCTTAAAAACCCGGAATTCATTTTCGTCGACGACGTTTCAAGCGACAATTCAGTCGAAATTATCCGGCGGATGACCGAAGGCGTCAAAAACGTCACCATCGTCACCAACCCTTACAACCGGGGAATCAGCGCCAGGATCAATCAGGGTATAGCTCTGGCCAAAGGCAAGTGGACGCGGATGCTTGATTCCGACGACATTTTTCCCTTGGACTCCACGGCGAAAATGCTGGCGGTGGCCGGGGAAACCGGCGCCGAGATGATTTACGGCTGTTTTACCAAAACCGGCAAAGATCCGAAGGAACTGGAAAACTGCCGGCTGGAAGAGTTTGACTATCAATACGTGCCCGACGCGATGAGCGGGGTTTTGAACGGACGTTTCACCCGCATGGGACAGTTGATAAAAACCGACGTATTGCAAAAGGCCGGCGGCGCCGACGAACGGGCGTTTATTCAGGACGAATCGATTCCGCTCCGGGCGGCGCTTTATGCCAAAGGCATCGTCAAAATGACGGCAAACGTCGTATTGGTGCCGAAAGAAATCGGCAACTTTTCCGGCAACAAAATACAACTCGACCACGATCGTTTCATGGCCTATTACTGGATGCTGAAAGACCATCCGGAACTGCCGGACGAAGCCCGGCGACGGATGTATTTGCGCGCGGTTTCCGCCTTTTGGAAATTTACCAAGAAAAGCAGGCAGTTTCCGTTTTTCACCTCCGCTTTTGCCCGTTACCTCGGATGCAAGCTTCTGGCTTCAAAACCGGACATGAAATATCTCGACCGGATGTATCAAAAGTTTGCCGCCCTGACCGACGTGCGGCGGATAAAACCCTAAAAACCGAAAAGCGGTATATTTACATCACCCCGGAACGTAAAGTTTCGGGGTTTTTTTTAAGGTTGTTTTCATAAGGTTTCAGTTTTTTTATAGTTGTTTTCATTTTGCCGGTTAAAAACAAAAGAACTCCGCAAACCCGGCTGGTAGTTTTCCCGATACAAAAAATCCTCTTTGAATTTTTTTCAAAGGGGATTTTCTTTTTCCCTCCGCTTTCCGGGGTACTGACCATTTACGGGGAGGGTTTGCAGTTCGCGGAGGGGTTGCAGTTGACCGGTTTGCCGCTTAAAAAACTCCCGGAGTTATCCGGGAGTTTTTTCTCGGGAGATTGCGCTTTCACGTTTTCCGAAAAGCGCAGTTCAAACCGGCGGCAAACGTCTGCGGTCAGAACGCATAGTTTAAGCCGATGCCGACGGCGGCGGCACCGTAGCTTGAACCGAACGTATAGTTTGCCCAACCGTAACCGGAAAGACTTTCCGTGACGCCGAAGCGCGCGCCGAGTTCAATCCGGCCCAAAAGCTGGTCGTGGTAAGCTTCCGTCTTGCCCAATCCGCTGATCAGCACTTCGTCTCCGTCCGTGATCGTCTGGATCAGTCCCGGCTTGATATAAACGACCGACGTCAGATCGTTCTGGCACAGACGGTATTCCAGTTTAACCGCCGTTTCGATTTCAAGCTGTTTCAGGCTGTCAAACGACGCCGTCTTGCCCGCACTGTCGCGAATATCGTCAAACTCCGACTGCGTGTAAAAGACCCCGAAACTCGGTTCCAGCGTCAGCGCTTCGCTCAGGCCGTACTTTCGCCCGCCTTCCGCGCCGATGCTCCACAACGTCCCGTTGCTGTCGGTGTTGACGATACCGTCGTCGGTTTTGAGGTCCGCTTTCTGGAGACCGCCGTAAACCGTCGCAAACGCGTACCAGTCGTTTTGCTCAAAGCGATAGTATAAACCGCCGAGCCAGCTGTCGATGTCAAGTTCCGAACCGACGGTCGAACGATATTTGCTTCCCTTGCCGCTGACGTCATAGTCGCCCTGACGATAAGCCGCAAACACGCCCAGACGGTTGTTAGCGTCATATTGCAGATCGCCGCCGGCGGTGACGCCCCAGATGTCGGCGTCAAATTCGGCCGGTTTGTCAACCGTTGAGCTCAGGTAACCGCTGTCAACCCACAGCTGACGGTCGGCTTTTGCGTCGCGGGCGCAGGCGCCTTCTTTACAGAAAGCCGTCTTTTGTTCCAGCGTGTCGCGCAGGCCGCGAACCTGTTCCAGACCGGCCGAAGGCAGACTGATATAGGCCGTCACTTCCGGCGCAACTTCGGGGTCGGTTTTGCCGAACTCGGGGTTAAGGGTATCGGTCAGCGACAGGTACCAGACGTTGCCGCTTTCCGGCGTTCCGGCGACGTTCTTGCCGGCATGCCACATGTAGGGGCTGCCGATCACGCGGGAAACGTTGAAGACGGCGGAAGTTTCCTCATTGTCGTTGGGGGCAAAAAGGAAAGGCACGACGGCGTCTTTTTTGTTGTCGAGCACGTCGGGGTTCAAAGCGTTGACCAGTACGTTGGTTTCTCCGGCAACGTCTCCGTTCACATGGATGGCGCCGCTGTGAACGGTGTTGTTTTCCCGGTCGACCATCACGTCAACGGTGAGGAGCGGCTTTTGCGCGCCGGTACGCGCATATACGGAAGAGGAACCGCTGACGAAGTCCTGCGCGTAAATGCGTCCGTTCAGGCCGAGATGAACGACGGCGCCGCCGTTCATGGCAAAGCGGTTGACGTTCTCAACCGCATTGTTGAATTTGACATAACCGGTGCCGTCACCAAAAACGTCAATGTTATAGTTCTCGCCGTCAATGCCGTCGTCAAAGACAATCCGGCCGCGGTTGACCGATTCCAACGTTAACTGACCGTCAGGAGCATTAGCAGGAATGACGATTCCTTCAAAAATCGTGTTGCCGTCAAATTCATCATAATATTGATCCAAAATGATGTTGTTCAGCCCCGCGACATAAACGGCGTTAGACTTGCCGCCGGCGGTGTTGCCGGAAAAACGGCTTTCACCGTTGTCGGCAACGATCCTGACGTCGCTGCCGTAAACGGCGCCGCCTTTGCCCGAAGCTTTGTTGTTGATAAAGCTGGAGTTGACGACCGTCAGTTTGGACATCATACCGGGAACGGAAATCTGCGAATCGCGATAATTATTTAAACCGTCAAGAATATATCCGGAAGCTTGCGTCATCAATTCTTCAAATTGCGCAACAAGTTCCTGATAGCCTTCCTCATCATTGGCTGCCGCGATTCCATCCACAACCGCGAATTTGCCGCCCTCTCTGACATATTGGTCAAATTCGGCCGCCGTCATTGGATCGCCGCCTTTGTCACCATCCAAGGCCAGATAAACACTTTTTTCCTGATCACCGTATCTTATCGTCGCTTTTGCCACCAAAACGCGGCTGTCAAGGAAAGCGTTCTCAAACACTTCCATATTGTTTCTTGACAAGGCAGACTGAAGGTAGATTGCACCGCCGTCTTTGGCACTGTTGTTGATAAAGGTGCTGCCTTTAACATTGATGCCGTAAGTCTGGTTGGTATACTCGTTAACCATGCCGGCAATCGCGCCGCCGAAGCCACTTGAGCGGTTGTTCTCAAACCGGCTGTTGCTGATGTTGTGTTCCCCGGCATAAAACGGCTCTTCCGGTGTCGGTCTTTCATCCATATTATTGGGCTGGCCCTGTTGTTCTTCCGTCCGGAAAGCGATTGCGCCGCCGGCACCGTATTCGTCCCGTGTCTGATTATAGTTGCCGTCAAACACGCTGCCCTCAATATCAAGCCACTGGCTGGAGAAAATTGCTCCGCCGGCTGCCGCATGATTGTCCTTGAAAGTGCTGTTGACAATATGGGTTACCGACAGATCGTCAGCCTTGAGACTTCCCGCCTGCGGAATAAACGGATTCTCAAGATAAAGTGCACCGCCTCGACCGACGTCACGTTTCTCCGGCATGGCTATTCTTGCCGGTTGCTGTTCATAAACGGTGTTGCCGGTAAACGTGCTGTCAACAATCTTGCCGATATAACCGCCGCCTGTCGAAGCGATCGCTCCGCCGCCATAATTGTTGACGTTGTTCTCGAAAATGCTGCCGGCAACCTGTTCTATCAAACCATAGTTTTCAAGGCTGTTCTCGTTGTTCTTAAAAACCGAACGAACGGTGCCTATCTCGCCATAGTTTCTAATGACTTCATAGTTGTTCGTAAACGTGCTTTCGATATTGCCGATTTGTCCCCGGTTGTAAATCAGGGAATATTCTCCGTCTACGTCCACCTTGATGTTGTCAATGGTCTCCCCGCGGCCGTTCTCTATCTCTTCCGTCCATTCCGTGATGTCTTTTGCCACTGACGGAAACGTTAAAAATGTTCCCGCCAAAAGCGCAAATGAAAATATAGTCTTGGGTTTTAACATTCTAACCTTTTCCCTTTCTTTCAAAAAGCTGTTCTTCCCGTTCTGCCGAAGCAAAACGATCGTTTTAATTAAGCGTGTCCGCAATTTTGAAAAAGGAAACTAACTGCTTGATAAAAACGGAATTTTATTGTATTGTTAAGACAAAAGGTATACTATTATTCTGTATCAAAATAACGATCCTTTTTTTGATACGGCTTTCAGTTTCTCAAAAAATATTGCAATCCTCTGATATTTTGATAATTTTCGGGCATTTTCCGTTCCTGTCGGCATCTTTCCGCATATAAAAAAAACGGCAAACGCCGGTTTTTCGCCTTTCTTAAAAAAACGTTTTTTATCTGTCAAAAAAAAGCCTGTTCCAGCACTTTCATCACGCCGCCTTCGTCATTACCGGGCGCAATGGCCGCGGCAATCTTTTTCAAATCGGGATGAGCGTTCTTCATCGCATAAGAACAGGCGCTATTTTCAAGCAGAGAAACGTCGTTCAGATAATCGCCGAAGGTCATCGTTTCTTCCCGGTCAATGCCGAGTTTTTCCTGAATAAAGGAAAGCGCGTTGCCTTTGCCGACGTTCAAATCCATAATATCCACCCAGTCGGGACCGGAAAGAACCACGTTCGCCCGGGCGGAAAAATGCCGCAAGACAGGATAAGTCAGCGTTTCCGAAGCATTTTCGGCAAACACCGCCACCTTGCAAATGCCGTCGTCAAACGAGGCAGGCTCCAGTTTTTCCACTACCGTCGCGCGGGCAAAAAAACGATTGACGTTCCGGGCAAAATTTTCGTCTTTCATATCTTCCGCCGCCGCATAAGCGCTTTTGCCGCCGCTTAAAATGACGCGCCCTGCCCTTTTGGCCGCAACGTCCGCCACAACCGCCTGCCAAAGTTCGGTTTCCATGTCGCGGGCCATGACAATCCGTCCCCGATAATAAACCACTCCTCCGTTTTCGGCAATGAAGTATATCCGTTCGCCGAGCGTTTTAAAATATTCCAGCATGTTAAAATACTGGCGGCCGCTGGCGGCGACAAAACAAACCCCGCGTGCCAGCAATTGTTCCAAAAGCGGCAAAAAACCTTCAGGCAGACGCTTCTCAGAATCGAGCAGCGTGCCGTCAAGATCGGATGCCACCAGCCGGATTTCCTTATTTTCGACAACCATTCCTTTTGCCTATCTTTCTTTTTTGACAGCCGCAATGTTGCGGTAATAGGCCAGCGTGTTTTCCATATCCTCCAGATTAACCGGAAGTTTCAGCCGCCAGTTCGGATATTTGTCACGATCGGTGCCGGGCAGGTTTTGCAGTTTTTCCACCTGGAAAATATCTTCCGGCTGCACCAGAAAGATTTTGGCATTGCTTTTGGCCATGAAACGGTGGACGGCTTCTTCCAGCCCCTCCGGATAGCCTTCGCCGTACAGATAGTCTCCGTGGCGGCGGTTGTCTTCCGGCCAGACCTGATTTTCGTCCATCGCTTTCAGCAGCTTCCAGCGGTCGGCTTCGCGCTTATGGTAGTTGTCATGCATTTCCTGATCGCTTCCGATAATGCCGAGTTTGCGCGAAAGCGCGATATCGTAGCCGAACCACCACATCTTAAGCGGCGGCATGTCGTGGGTGCCGACGGAAGTCACCACGTTTTCCGGATACTGGTAGGGCGATTTGAAATCTCCCCAGCCGGCGTCCCAGCGCTCGCTCCAGAGGACGCTCATCGACATGATGTTTTTGGCGGCTATCTTGTCCAGAAAACCTTCCGGCACGTTACCGATGCTTTCGCCGACGATCATGCAGCGGTTTAAGTGGCTCTCGATGGCGACGATGCCCAGCATATCTTCAAAATTATACATGATATACGTTCCCTGTTTGCCGTCGGCCTCGGGCATGACAAACAGACGCATCAGACTCATCACGTGATCCAGGCGCAGCGCTCCCGCCCCTTCCGCGGCGGCGCGGATAATTTTGATAAACGGCTGATAGGCGCGGGCTTTCAGTTCAAACGGATTAAACGCGCCCAAATTCCACTTTTGCCCGGTCGGAAAAAACGCGTCCGGCGGCGCGCCGGCGCCGCTTTCGCGCAGATAGAGGCCTTCGTCGCCCCACACTTCCGCGCTGTCGCGGCCGACGCCGACCGGCAGGTCGCGGTAAATGCCGATTTTCAGCCCCGCTTCGCGGACGCAGTCCGTAACCTTTTGCAGCTGACGGTCGGCCTCAAACTGCAGGAACTTGAAAAAGCCCAGCCGGTCGGCCTGCTGTTTTTGATATTTTTTAACCGCGGCGGTGCCGGGTTTGCGATATTCCTTTTCCCAGGCGCGCCAGCCTCCCCAGTGGTCCTGCCACTTGTCCTCGTACAAAGCCTGAAAAGTCGCCAGATTGTCCAGATCCTCTCCCTTACGGCGGCAGAATTTGTCAAACGCCTTCATCCGTTCCGGGTCTTCCTTCATCCGCCGGTAAAGCGTCTGCAAAACCTTCATCTTAAGCGGATAGACGCGGCCGTAGTCAATCGTGTCCGCAGCATTCAGGTCGGCAATTTCCGCCTCCGCCTGATAGCGGTCTTCCGGCCGGAATTCGGGCACGCTTTCAACATCGATATAAATCGGATTCAAAAACAGACGGCTGACCGAAGAATAAGGACTGGCCTCCTCGGGAAAACAGTGGCCGAGCACGTTGACCGGATTGAGGCCGATAATGTCGGCGCCGCTTTTCCGGCACATGCCGACAAAATTGCACAGGTCGGTAAAGTCGCCGATCCCCCAGTTGCGGCGGCTGCGGAGAGAATAAAGCTGCACGCAGTAGCCCCACAGGCGCATTTTGTCCCAGCCTTCCGGCTGCCAGCATTTTTCCGGCGCTATCGCCAGCAGCGTCCGGTACGAGTTTTCGCCGACATTCAGTTCGGCGTCGTAATAACCGACCGCCAGATCGGAGGTAATCTCAATTTCCAGCCGGCCGTACGTTTTTTTGCCGACCGTCCGCCTTTCCGGCAGGGTAACGACGACAAAGGAAACCTCCGACTTTTCGCCTGTCTGCCGGCTGACGACGGAAAGGCCGAAATCGCCTTCGATTTCGTTTTCGGGGACCACGACGTCAAAAACCTTGCGGCTTCGGGGAATAACGTAAACGGGTTCCAACGCCGTCTGCCAGCGGCGGTTGTCCAAAGCGCGGAGAGAGCGGGCGATTTCTTCGCCGCTGCCGGCCTTATATCCCAGAACGCCGGCAAAAAAACGCACCGTTTCGTCGCTCACCTCGTGGCAGGCGGCTTTCAACCCGCAATCGGTGTAAGCGGTGGCAATGCCCAGGCGGTCGGCCAGTTCGCGCAACTTTTCATCCATGATGTTTTCCCCCTATTTTTTAATTTCAAACAACAAAACGCTCCACGCCGGCACCGTAATTGTGCCTCCGGAAGCGATTTTTTTCCGGCTGATGAACTTCTCCGAAGTGTCCAGCAGCAAATTCCATTTCATCCCTCTGCCCAGCAGCGGCAGCTTCCATTCCGTTTCCGCCGCGCCGGCATTGTAAATGCCTAGGACAAAGCAGCCGTTGCGGTAAACGCAGTACGACAAAGCCTTGCGGTTGCCGTCGTACCAGTCGGCGTCGGCAAATTCTTTTCCGTTCTCGTTGTACCAAACCATGTCTTTGATCCCGTCCGGTCCGTACTTGCCGGTAAAGAAACGTTTTTTCTCATAAATTTTCAATTTGCGGCGGAGAGCGATCAGCCGGCGGACAAATTCGGTAAACTCGGCATCGTCGCCGTCAACGGCCTCCCAACACAGCCATGTCAGCACATTGTCCTGGCAATAGGGATTGTTGTTGCCCATCTGGGTATGCAGAAACTCGTCGCCGGCAAACAGCATCGGCGTGCCTACCGACAAAAGCAGGGTCGCCATGATCGCCCTGGCGCGGCAGCGGCGGTTGGCAAGAACCGACGGATTGTCGGTTTCGCCTTCTTCGCCGGAGTTCCAGCTCCAGTTGGCATTGGTGCCGTCGCGGTTGTCCTCGCCGTTGGCCGCGTTGTGCTTGACATTGTAGCTGACCAGGTCGTTCAGGCAGAAGCCGTCGTGTGCGGTTACAAAATTAAGACTGCTCCAAATATCGCGGTTGTGGTAGTTAAAAATATCGCTCGAACCGGAAATGCGGCTGGCCAGTTCCGCCGTCTGATACTGGTCGCCTTTCCAAAAACGGCGGACCACGTCGCGGAAGCGGTCGTTCCATTCACTCCAGCCCGGCGGAAACGCGCCCAGCTGATAACCGCCGTCGCCCACGTCCCACGGTTCGGCAATCAATTTGACGTTTTTCAAAACCGGATCCTGACGGACGGCGTACAAAAATCCGCTTTCGGCGGTAAAACCGCCTTTTCTCCGGCAGAGCGTGGTCGCCAGATCAAAGCGGAAGCCGTCGACATGCATTTCTTCCGTCCAGTAACGCAGGGAATCCGTAATCAGCTGAAGCACATAAGGGTTTTCGGCATTGAACGAAGCGCCGCAGCCGGTGCTGTCGTAATAATAGCGCTTGTTTTCCGAATTGAGCATGTAATAGGAGGCGTTGTCAATCCCCCGGTAACAGAGCGTCGGCCCCATCTGGTTGCCTTCCGCGGTATGGTTGTAGACCACGTCCAAAATCACTTCCAGCCCGTTTTGATGATAGAGCTTCACCATTTTTTTGAACTCGTCCAAATCGTCGCAGGCCAGATAAGACTGTTCCGGCGCAAAAAAGCTGCAGCTCTCGTAGCCCCAGTAATTGTCGCGGGGAAAGCCCTTTTTGTGCCGGTTGCCGAAAAAGGCGTGCACCGGCAGCAGCTCCACCGCGGTGATCCCCAGATTTTTCAGAATATCAATCTTAAAGGATTGGCTCATTGTGAACTTATCGCTT
>OGLT01001197.1_pt1 | contig 14667 bp, 10 predicted proteins | sample 1572911 | NCBI WGS metagenome assembly OGLT01 (sample SAMEA2582014, study PRJEB24529) | metagenome | biome: Human gut stool | place: China | collected 2011 | reverse complement strand
CCATCCCTGCCCACCATTTTGTAAATTAAAGCTTCGATTTTATCGGAGCTTTTTTGTTTTTCATCATCATTTAAAACTAAAGCACTAATAGTAAGTATAATAACTATTAGTGCTTTTATTTTTATAAAAAAAATTGTACCCTAACAAAAACATTAGGGTACATAATATTATAATTTTATTAGAGGCTATTTTATTATTTATCAAGACAAATTCTTTCAGCAGCTAAATGTTTATCCAAAACTTCTTTATTATTAAATGGAGTCAATCTAAAGGATAATTTAAAGTCTTCAAATTTTGCACGATATTTATCTAATTGCCACTGACCACAAGAATTTGTACCTAAAGCATTTTGTTTGTAATCTACATTAAATACAATGTAATCACGTTTTACTAAATCACAAGTATGTTTTGCATCATCTAAATCTTTATCTTCATACCAAGAAGCACTGAAATTAAAATCACCTTCAGTTGATGCTAAAAGACCCATACCTCTGTCATTTGTCATAGATACCCATTTACAACCCATATGATTTCCATTTTCTTGAGGAATTACATAGTTTGTAAATAATCCATCTACAGTATTTGCATATAAGCCCATTTGCGCTGCTTCTTTAGAGTCTGCATAGTTTTCGCCAGGTCCCATACCGAAATAGCGTACATGTTCCATAGATTTATCTAAATGCATGCTTACACCAATTCTAGGTAACATATCTGGTGCTAAATCAACTCTACCAGAAGGAGTGCCTTCTACATCAATTAAGATATCGCCAGATGGGCATACTGTATATACATATTTTGTTTTGAAGTGCCATGCACTATTAGTTGTACTATTGATTGTATCTACTTCTACTTTTAAGATATTGCCTTCCATGTGATAATCAATATTCATCACTACTTCATGTTCAAGATGTAAGAAGTATACTTTTTTCAATTTATCAATGATTTCCATATCATTGCTGATAGGTGCTCTCCATAAAGTTAAACGAGGACCTTTGCTCAATACTTGCATACCATCACGAACGATATTCATTAAATTACCATTTACTAAGTTAAAGTCTAAAGAGAAGTTAGCGCCTTTTACATGTAAAGTAGTATGTTCTTTTTCAACATTTAAAATACCTTCTGGTCTTACCACGATACCTTCTTTATATAAAGGTAATTCAAATTGAGCAGTAGCAAGTTCATGACCGCTAGAAGCATAACTTGTATCTTCTCTTAATTGATAAGAAATATTTACATAGTAATGAGCTCCTGGTTTTGCTTTGATTGCAGATAAATCATATGGTAATGTAATGTCTTTATTTGCTCTAGCTTCAATAGATGGAACAGCCATAAATCCAGTTTGAAGAATTACATCATCTTCCATAACTTTATAAACGAGATTAAATCTATCTAAATTTGCAAAATCATAACGGCTTAATAAGTTTATGATACCTTTTTGAATATCTACAGCAGTAGTTGTAATTGGTTCAATAACTTTTTTATATTCATATAAACCTGGAGATGGTGTTCTATCTGGCATGATTAAGCCATCGATGCAGAAATCTTTATTGCTTGGGTCATCACCAAAATCTCCGCCATAGCGATAATATTTTTCTCCACTTTCTGTGAAGGATTCAATACCATGGTCAAACCATTCCCAAACGAAACCACCTTGTAATTTATCATGAGCATATACTAAATCTTGATAATCTTTTAAGTTTCCTGGGCCATTACCCATTGCATGGCAATATTCGCAGTGAATATGTGGTTTTTTAGATTTTTCAATGATATCTTTCATGAGATATGGTTTCTTTGGATTTTCAATCCATGTGTACATTGTAGAATAAACATCAGCAGATTCTACATCAAAGTCGCCTTCATAATGAACTAATCTTGTAGGATCCATTTCATGTGCTACATCTGTCATTTTGCGGAAATTGCAACCAAAAGCAGATTCATTTCCTAAAGACCAGAAGATAATAGCAGGATGGTTTTTATCGCGTTCAATCATACGAGTCATTCTAGAAACATAAGCAAGTTCCCAAGAAGGATCATCTGTAATCCATTTATAATCTCCAGTCAATTCAAAACCATGACATTCCAAATCTGTTTCAGCGATTAAATACATACCATATTCATCACATAAATCGTATAGATAATAAGAATTAGGATAATGAGATGTACGAATTGCATTGATATTGAATTGTTTCATTAAAATAATATCTTTTTCAATTTCTTCTCTAGATACTACACGACCATTTTGTGGGCTATAATCATGACGGTTTACACCTTTAAATTTAATAGCTACACCATTTACTAAGAAAGTTTCGCCATTTAATCTAATATTGCGGAAACCTACATTTTGAGGAATAACTTCTACAATTTGACCGTTATCTTCTACAGTCATAAATAATTTGTATAAATAAGGAGTTTCTGCTGTCCAATGATTTACATCAGCGATTACTTCATCAATACAAGCTTTGCCTTCTTTAGCTACTACAGTTTTTGTAAATACAGTATTTTCACCAGCATCTACTAATTCAAAAGTAACATTAACTTCTTTTGTTGTACGTAAGAAAGCTTCTACTTTGAAAATACCATTTTTATATTCATCATCCAAATCAGCAATTACTTTATAATCATTGATACCATCTTTAGGCACACCTATTAATTCTACATCGCGGAAAATTCCACTTTCCCACCACATATCTTGGTCTTCTAAATATGTGCCATCAGACCATTGATATACACGAACAGTTACATCATTTTCTTCGCCTACACGAATTAGATCTGTAATATCAAATTCAGATTCATTTCTAGCAACTTTGCTATAGCCTACTTCCTTGCCATTAATCCATAAATGATATGCAGAGTCTACACCGCAAAATCTAATGATGATTTTTTTATCGCGATAGCTTTCTTCTACAAAAAATGTACGTTTATAAATGCCTGTTGGATTTTCTGTTGGTACATATGGTGGATTAATAGGGAAATTATACCATAAATCAGAATAGTGCATTTTGCCGTAGCCTTGTAACTGCCAATTTCCTGGAACTGTGATATCGTCCATTTTAGTTACATCAAAATCACTATTAAAGAAACCTTCTGGACTATATTCTGGAGCATCTAAAAACATAAATTTCCAAACGCCATTTAAATTTTTAAATGCATGAGTATATCTATTGTTGTTTAAAAGTGCCTTTTCTTTAGATGGAAAAGTCAAAAAATGTGCTCTTGCTGGCATTCTATTAATTCCATCAATTTGATGATTTTCCCAAGTTTTCATAAAAAATTCCTCCTAAATAATGTCTAAATTTATTTATTATTTTTGATTTAATTTCTTTTCATAACGGTTCCAACAGATCCAAGCAATACCCATAAATACTACTACACCTAATACGTTATAAACAAGTGTTAAAATAGGATTTGCTGCATCTTGAGGTAATGTACCATCTAAATATTGCATAATTAATGTTGGGTCTGGAACTGTAGACATGAAGAATACGAAGATGAATACAAGTAATAAGAATACACCTGCAAAGATACCAAAATTTCTACTACCAAATTTAAAGCTTCTATCCATATCGTCTTTTTTCCAACGTAAAACGATATAACCAATCAATAATAATAATACTGGTAATAAAGATGTTGCTGCTGTCATATTGATGAGCATCTGTAAGAAGCTATCCATATTTCCGATGCCTAAGGCTGGAATAATAAGCAATACGCTAACTACGATACCTTGTACAATTAAAGCATTTGTTGGGTTACCTTCATGATTAGTTTTTACAATCCATTTACCAAAAATACCTTCTGGAATTTCAGAGAAGAATACTTTTACTGGAGCTGCTGTCCAAAGAGCTAAAGAACCTAAGCTTCCTAAGAATAAAATTACACCTACTAAGCGAACCATGATATCGCCTGGAATACCAAAATGTGTACCTAAAATTTTAAATACATCAAAAATACCATTAGCAAAGTTATTTTGTAATGCAGCTGTAGGAACTACTAAACCTACGGCAATGGAACCTAATACATACATCAAACCAACAAAGATAGTGGATAATACCATTACCTTTATAAAAGTTTTATTACCGCCCTTTACATCTTTTATGTAAACACCAATACTTTCACCACCACCACAAGCTTGTAAAACCCAAGCCATAGTCATAAAGAAAGTCCAATCAAATCTTGGAGTGATTGTTTCCATAGAAAATTCTTGTGCAGGAGCTTCACCTAAACCAAATACTACGATAAATGCTAAGATAACAAACGCTATACCCATGAATAATCTGGCACTACCTGCTAAGTTTGTAACAATAGAAATCCAACTTACACCTTTGATACAAACATATGTTGCAATCCAGAATAACACTATTGAAACTAATGCAATAATCAATGTAGAATTATCGCCCACAAAAACATTCGTACCAAAAAGTGCATAAGAACCTTGAATTAATGTCTGTGGCAATAAAGAACCGAAGAAGAATAAATTTACAAAGAAATAACACCATGCACCTAAAAATGCCCATTTAGAACCTAAAACGCATTCTAACCAACTATGAATACCAGATTCTTTATCAGAGTTTGCTGATGCAAATTCACTCATCATCAAAATAAATGGTAAGAAATAGAAAACAGAACCAAATATATAAGCTGGAATAGTAGCTAATCCAATTTGTATGCTATTATTAATAATACTTGGAAAAGTATATACTGCCGAAAAAGTCATCATCATTAAAGCTATTTGACCTAATCTCGCTCTTTGATTATCCATAACAATTCTCCTTTTCTGTATATTCTTATTATTCTTTTTAATTCAATAAATAAAAGATAATAAAAATAACAAATTATCAATCTTTTTATCAAGTATATACGTATTTACTTCGATTATTATTATAGCATTTGCCCTTAGCAGACTCTATCAGCTATGTTGAAATATTTTATATTTATGTTGATAAAATATTATATTTAAAATATATATTTGTTGATTTTTTATACTTATGTTGACAATGCTGCATTGACTATCTCAAGAATTCTTCTTATAATATACTCAAATAAAAATATTGAAGGTGTTTTTATGGGAAAAATCTTTAAAAATGATGTAAGTGTTTTATTCAACAACAATCCTATAAGCGAAGATTTCCACCTCTATGAATGTGGTTATGAAGAATGTAAGCCAACCAAACCTTATGAATTTGTTCCTATTGATTATTGGGTAATTCATTATTGCATTGCCGGTGAAGGTATTTTTCAAATCGAAGATAAACAAAACCATATCAAAGCTGGCGATATTTTTATGATACCGCCTTATACAAAAAACAAATATTATCCTTTACCTGAAAATCCTTGGAGTTATCATTGGATCGGTTTACGCGGAAAGCAAATTCACAAACTTTTAAGCATGTGCGGATTAAGCCCAGAAACGTATATTATTCATAATGAATTAGATACACATCTTAAAAATCTTTTTGAAAAAATTTATCAAGAATTTCAACGAGAACGTTATTTTAAAAGTATTTCTACAACTTTTTTATTATTTGACTATCTTGGTAATCATTTACGCTTAAAACAAAAAGCAGAACTTTCAACTACAGAAGTTTATTTCAATGCTATTTTAAATTACATTCACAAAAATTATGCTGATAATATCAGTATTTCTGATATTGCTACCGCCAATAATATCGACAGAACATATGTCTTTAAATTATTTCAAAAATATTTAAAAATCAGTCCTAGTCAATATTTACAACAATATCGTCTAAGTAAAGCATGTACATTATTGAGAAAAACTTCTTTGAGTATAACAGATATTAGCTATACTGTAGGTTTTCAACATGCTCCTTATTTCACTAAATTATTTACACAATATATTGGAGAGACGCCTTCTGAGTATCGCAAAGAATATATGCGTTTTGGTGAAGATTCTTTTTCTTAAAAAAAATTTATAAAAAACACTTGCCAAAAAAATATATCTATGCTATTATATAGAAGTTGCTTGTGAGAGCAATAAACAAATGGCCTTGTAGCTCAGCTGGATTAGAGTGTTTGACTACGAATCAAAAGGTCGCAGGTTCGAGTCCTGCCAAGGTCACCATTTGTAATGGGTAGGTGCCCGAGTGGTTAAAGGGAACGGACTGTAAATCCGTCGCCGTAGGCTACGATGGTTCGAATCCATCCCTGCCCACCATTTTGTAAATTAAAGCTTCGATTTTATCGGAGCTTTTTTTGTTTTATAAATATATGTATAAAAAAATTGCTTTCTAATAATTAAATTAGAAAGCAATTTTTATTCACTTATTATATTTTAAATCTTCAACTTTAACTGAGTCTGGTTCTGCAAACCAAGATAAAGCATAAACAGCAGATGAAATATAATCTATAGCATATTCATTTGTAGACCAAGAACCTACCACGTCAAGATAAGATTTTGCTATAGGAATATTTCCACTATTCAAGTATTCTGTTTGGTCTGGATCTCCACCTATAACATGATTTGGTCCACCGACAACAAGACCTGAAACATAAGCTCCTGTGCTTTCATGGATACGATTATGTGGATGTAATGGTGGATTATCTCCTACACCAGTCATAAAACTCTTATCAAGTGAATTTCTTCCAAAAAGATAATGAATTTGTGCTAGTGCTCCTTCTAAATATTCTTGTTTTGGCTTAATTTGATATGCCATTAATAAAATATCACCTTTAGTCAAAGCATTTTTAGTTGAAGCCCATGTATATTCATTTTCTTTTAAAGAACAATTAAAACCATCTGTTTTTATACTTGTACAAATATCGTCTGCATAACTACTTAAAGCATTAATAACTTTATTTTGAAGTTGCTTATCTGCATTATTAGATTTAGCATATGCAAATTGTGCTAAAGCTAAAGTATCATCCCATGTAAAAAAGCTTGGTTTATCAGTTAAACGTTTAGACTCTTTCTTCAAATAAGATTCATACTTAGCATCACCTGTTGTTCTAAACATTTCTGCAGCTAACCATAAACGTTCTTCAAGATCTGTATTTTTATTATATGGGCCTGAACCATTTTCTTGTCCTTCATCAACACGATAAATTGGTTTAGGATTTTTTTCTAAATATTTCCAAACAGCTTCAGCATTTTGTTTTAAATTTTTAGCATAATCTTTATCATATTGTTCATATACACGTGAAGCTATTGCTAAACTTGCACCATACATAGCTGAACTAGAAGTAGCTGTACTAAAAATATATCTATCTTGCTTATCTGTATCTGGAGAAATATCAAATCCTGGCCAAGTCAAACCTGATACTTTATGGAATGTACTGCCATCTTCACGTTGCATTTTTTCCATCCAGTCAAGTTCAAATTTTACCTCTGATAAAACATCTGGCATATTTGTATTATTTTCTATGCCTTTTGGAAATAACAATTGACCTTTAGTGAAATGATCGGGATTTGCTTCATATGCTAACAATAATTCAGCACTACTTAATGCTCCTGTTGTTATATATTTACCATAATCTCCTGCATCATACCATCCACCACTAACATCTATTTTATCACCTTTATTATTTAATTTATCAGAGAAATAAACACGAGCTTCTTTATCTTGCTTATGTCCACCTTCTAATTTTAGTCCAGAAACTTTATCATCATTTATAGCAGTATTAGTTCTTGATAAAGTATATGAACGCCAACTTTGTACCATAGGTACATCATAGACATCATCACCAATTACAAAATCATATGATTCACGATTACCTACTTTTAAAATATATGTTCCTGGTACATTCAAAGAAGAAAAATCGGCTTTACGTAAAGTTTCTTCAGAAATTTTATCATATTTAGGTTCAGATAAATTTCCTTTAAATACAACTTTATTATCTTTTGTATCAATTATTTCAAAAGTAGTATCATTAGAGTCAGTTACCATTGCTACTTTTGAATAATTTGGCAGATATCCTACTTGGTCAACATGTAGCCCCATATCAGCTGCTTCTATAGGTAGTGATATCGATGAAAAACTTACCGCCATTAATCCAGATAAAATAATTTGACTGAGTTTTTTCTTATTATACATAATCAGACAACTCCTTATTCAGTAAATGGAGTATATTTTATCCATTGATATTCTGCTTTTACAGGTAAATTTTTATCATCAAATGCATTCAACCATTCATCTACACCTGTTCCACACCAAGCATTCATCATAAGTTTAGCTTTTGTTACCGGAATTGTTGTTCCTTCCAAACGATATACTTCTTTACCATCAACAAACCAAATAATTTTATCTTTATGCCATTCAAAGCCATAAGTATGGAAACTTTCAGATGCATCAAAACCTAAATCATATAAATATTCATGTCCACCTTTTCCATCACGGAAATAATTAAATTGAACTTTTGTTGTATCTTTTCCTAAAAATTCTATATCAATTTCATCCCATGGATTATTATCAGATGGACCAGTATATGTGAAGAAAGAAGATACTACACCATCATTTTTTATTGGTTTCATTGATACTTCATATTTTCCATAACCGTAAAAATCTTTACTACGAAATTCTCCACCAGAATATGGTATTTTATCAGCTTTTTTTTCTTTATCAATAATTAATTGAAGGTTTCCACCATCAAATGTAACATTTTCTTTATGCCAATTTACATTGAACATATATCCATTTGTCCATCCATCAGAAGCCTCAAATCCTTTTGGCATTCCATTTTGGAAATTCACTTCAAAAGCTTCACTTGCTTTTACATCGCTAGCTGGTGCTGCCATAACAATAGATGGTGTTACTATACTATTTGGAATTACTGTTGGTGTAATGGATAATGCCATAAGCATTGTACTAACAATAGCTTTTTTCTTTAAACTCATAAACTACACTCCTTCACTTATTCAATAGAATAATCTTCGCCATTCGTTTTAATTACTTTTTGATACCAATAAAAAGATTTTTTCGGTACGCGTTTTAATGTACCTTTTCCTTGATTATTTTTATCTACATAAATAAATCCATATCTTTTTTCCATTTCACCTGTACTTGCTGATACGAGGTCAATAGGTCCCCAAGGACAATATCCCATGAGTGTAACACCATCTTCATCTACAGCTTTTTTCATCTCAGCAATATGTTCAGAGAAATATTTTATACGTGTATCATCTTGCACTACACCTGTTTCATCTGGATATTCATGTAAACCAATTCCGTTTTCAACAATCATCATTGGTAATTCATAACGTTCAGAAATCACGTTTAACATATAACGTAATCCAACTGGGTCAATTTGCCAACCCCAATCAGAAGCTTTTACATATGGATTTTTAACTTCTTTACCCATATGTTCTTTACCTTCGGGATCATATTCACTGACAAAACTCATGTAATATGACAAAGCAAAATAATCTACTTTTCCACGTTCTAAAATATCAAAATCGCCATTTTCAATTTTAATATTATAACCTTTATTTTCCCATTCTTTTAATATATACATTGGATAATGTCCTCTGCATTGTACATCTGAGAAAACAAATGTACGATCCATCTCTTTCAATGCTGCCATTTGGTCCATTGGTTTACAAGTTGCTGGATATACTGGAGACATTGCTAACATACAACCAATTTGAAAATCTGGATTAATTTTATGACCTTCAATAACAGCTAATGCAGATGCCACAAATTCATGATGAGCTACTTGATATAAAACCTCATATCTATTTTCACCATCTTCATAAAGTACACCTGAATTTGTAAATGCTGTAAATTCAGTATTTACATCTCTTTGATTATTAATTTCATTAAATGTCATCCAATATTTAACTTTATCTTTATAACGTTTAAAAACAGTAACTGCAAAACGTACAAAGAAATCTACTAATTTACGATTACGCCATCCGCCATATTTAGTTACTAAATTATATGGCATTTCAAAATGAGATAAAGTAACAATTGGTTCCATTCCATAACGATGAAGTGTATCAAAAAGATCATCATAAAATTTTAAACCAGCTTCATTTGCTTCTGTTTCATCACCATTAGGAAAAATACGTGTCCAAGCAATACTTGTACGAAAACATTTAAATCCCATTTTAGCAAGTAATGCGATATCTTCTTCATAGTGATGATAAAAATCTATAGCTTCATGATTTGGATAAATCTTTCCTGGAACAACACCATCTGTAATTTCTCTAGGTTTATTTGGTCCACCCAAAGTCATTACATCAGCTACGCTAATTCCTTTTCCTCCTTCTTGCCAACCGCCTTCAAGTTGGTGGGCAGCTACTGCGCCACCCCATAAAAAACCTTTTGGAAATCCCATTTTTATTCTCCTTATTTTACGTTTATTTTACGATAAACATCTATAAATTCTTGTGCGATAATTTTAAAACCTTCTGCACTCATCAATTGGTCTTCTGCATGTAAAATCAATAAATTGACTACATTATCACCAGATGCTTCTTTTTGCAATAATTCATTGTGTTTATCATGACCTTCAATAAATACTTTTTCGCCTTCGGCAATTAATTCTTCTGCTTTTTCATAATTGCCTTTTTTAGCTTCACTAATTGCTTCTATATAACAACTACGTGCTGTTCCCACAGAAGAAATAATCTCGAATGCTATTAATTCTAAACCTTCCATTACTTACTCTCCCTTAGTCTTTCATTAAACTTTTAGCAAATGCTAAAGCACCTTTACCATCCATACGACCATACATACGCATTTCAATAGCATCAACAGGTACACCTGGTAATTCTTTTGCAATTTTGTCTTTAGAAAAACGAATTTGTGGACCAAGTAATACTACATCAGCATCTGAAGCTTTTTCCACTGCTTCTGCTGCTGAATAGGCAGCTATTTCACAATCATAATTTTCAGCTTTTGCTGCTTCCTGCATTTTTTTTACTAACATACTTGTAGACATACCAGATGCACATAATAAAACGATTTTTTTCATAATAAATTACTCCTTTTATCTATAAAATTATCTTTAAAATATTATTTATCAAAAATGGAAATCTACTTGTGTACGAATGAAATCACGTTTATATTGCTGATCTTTTTCTCCATCAAAAACACTATACATATCAGCAATTTCATACATTGTTTCCCATTCTATATTTTTGGCTGGTACATATTTAAAACCAAATACCCATCCTTTAGAGCCTGGTTTCAATAAGCCCCATTCTTCATCCCCCATAATATTTCCATGACGACCATAGTCAAACCAGCGCGTATAAAGTTGGAAAGAACCTGGATCATTTAAGTTAGTCCAACGATAATTCAAACGAATAGATTTACTTGTATTTTCATCAATATCAAAAATATGTTGCGTTCCATCTGAAGCCTTTTCAACTACACGTTCTTTTTCAGCATTTGTAAGCACATAATCACCAATAAGTGTGATATTTTTCATCGGATTCCACATTGCACTCAATACCAATCCATGTGAACCAAAAGTATTTGCTAATGGTTTATTTCCATCATATACGTTATATCCTGGAGATTCATTTTTATCAATATCTAGTTGGGCATATGCTAAATTAATTTGTAAATTATCAGAAACAGGACCTTGTACGCCTAATCCGTACATAGCAAAATCATAACCTGCATCAGTTGGTTTTTGATAAAATGCTAATGCTTTTAAACCGTTATTATCTAAAGGATAATCAAGCACGATACCGTCTGTTTCATGACCCAATAATACATTTTGAAAACCTAAACCGCGCCATCTACGACCTACATCAACATGCAATTTATCAATATTACCTTCTGCCCAAATACGCTGGATTACACCATCCTCATCACCATGACCTTGATGATATTGTACATCGCCGTTGGATGTTACATATCGAGCATAACGTTGATTTGTTTCGCTTTCAAAATTAAAATTCCAATCATCATTAACTTTAAATTTACCTTTTAAATCAAGATAAAAACGATTATTATCATTTTGGTCATTATAACCTTTGATATTGTCATTATCCCAAGATACTCTACCAAAACCACTAATTTTAAAACGTTCTGCGTCTTCTTTTAATTTGGAAATATCGGATGTATTTTTATCAATTTGTGATTGCATTTGCTTCAAATCTTCGCTAAATTCTTCTTTTAATTGATTTAATACAGCTTTATCTCCTATATCTCCTTTATCTGATTTCATAGCATTAGCCACTATACTTGCCATTTCATAACGTGTCATTGTTCGATTTCCCTGAAATGTTCCATCTTTATAACCTTCAATGACACCATGTTGAGCTAAATAATCAAGTGCTTCATAAGCCCAATGACCTTGAGGAACATCACTAAAACTATTTACATTTGCATTTATATTTTCATTATCAGTAACACTAACTTTATTTTCTGAAGAAACTTTATCTGTATCAGATGTTGATTGCGCAAAAGATGTACCTGTTAATCCTAAAAATATTCCCATAGAAATAGCTAACGCTTTATTTTTCTTTAATAGCATCAATACATTCGCCCCCAAAATTAATTCTCTCTAATATACAATCTCTCAAAAAATAATTTAATAATTATTCTTCTTTTTCACCTTGTTCTTCTTTTAACATTGCTTTATCTTGTGCTCGTACAAATGGAAAATATATTGCTGTAGAAATAGCTAAGTTTATTATCTGTACAACAGCACCTTGCCAACCATTAAGTAAAAATCCTGCAATTATTGGAGGTGTTGTCCATGGTACTTGAACGGCACTAAAAGGAGACATGAAGCCCATGCTGATTGAAAAATATGTTACAAATAATGCTATTAAAGGTACTAACACAAATGGAACGAGTAAATATGGATTAAATACAATTGGCAAACCAAAAATAAGAGGTTCATTTATATTAAATAAACCTGGCACAAATGCCATTTTCAACAAAGATTTCATTTGTTGAGATTTAACAGTAAATATACCTGATAATAAAAGTCCTAATGTCAAACCACAACCGCCACTTTTTACAAATACATCATTGACTTGAGCAGTTATAATTTTAGCTTCTGGATTATTTATTAGAGACATACCCATATCTATAAGATGCTGATTGTCTAAAGAATTTGCTATCAATAATGGACTTACTACACCACCGACAACATTTGGTCCATGAACACCAGCCCAAAACAAAATGCCCTGTAAAGCAACAATTATAGAACCACCAGCTAATGTATCAGAAAGACCTTGCAATGGTGTCTGAATAATTTTAAAAATTAATTCTGGTAATGTAATAGCTCCAAGATAATGACAAAGTCCGTATAAAACAGAAGCTACTGTAAAAAATATCATACCAGGTACTAACGCAGTAAAAGCTCTTGCTACACCTTGTGGTACAGAATCTGGCATTTTTATACCAACATTATTTTTTTCACAATAACAGAAAACATATGATACAAAAAAAGCTATAATAATTGCTGTTATAACACCATTACTACCAACCCAAGCTTTTGGTATAATATCTCCTACTAATTGACCATTTTCAGTTACTAATGATGGTGGCATTAATATTAACAATGTTGATAAAGCTAATATAGATGCCATACTAGCATCGCAACCTTCATTGCCTACAAATTTGTATGTAATTGCGACTACAACAATTAAAGCTAATACATTAAATGTACCACCCGCTACAGCATTAAATGGTGCTGTCCAATCATTACCAAATATGGATGCCATAAATTCTCCATATCCAGGAATTGGTAAGTTTGCAATCAACAAAAATACTGAACCACAAATAGTAAATGGTGTAGTCATAATAAAACCATCACGTAATGCTACTACAGCACGTATTTGTGCAAACTTGCTCATAACTTCGATAAAGCTATCAAAAAGTTTTTGTTTATCCATTTAGAATTCTCTCCTTTTCTTATACATAATTTTTTGAATTTTTCTTAAGGCGATTTTAATATATCATTAACAAAATACTGTTTCAATAGATATTGGCTAATACGAAACAATGATACAATATCATATAAAAAAACCTTTTTTTCACTTGTAGCAATGATACGAATTGTTTGAAAATAATCAAAATAACAACAAAAAAACTGCTTATTTTAAATGTTATCTACATCAAAATAAGCAGTTTTTATTTTCATCTTAATAACGAAAATGCTTATTTAACCACTGTTCTTTTTGTTGAGATTCATGATAATCTAAACGCGTCATAAGCATGGTAAACATTATGTCTGTAACATATTTTGCACCTAAAAGAAAAACTCTAGGTCCTAATTCTTCCATTTGCTTCACACTTGCTACAGAAAAAACTACATCTGCTAAACTAGCTATTTCTGAATTAGGTGATGCTGTAATCAAAATAAAGGAAATTCCTCGTAGTTTTAATAAACGAGCAATATCTAATAACATACGATTATTCCCTGTACGACTTATGATAAATCCCAAATGATCTTTTGAAGCACTAGTTGCCTGTAAATATTGCATAGTCATTGGAGAATGTACACTTGAGCATTTATTAGCCATGATAAAACCAGCTGAAGCAATTCTTGCTATATCTAAATTATTATCCATAGCATAAAAATCAATATGTTTAGATTTTATAAAAAGATTTAAAGCTTTTAAAAAATCTTCTGGATTAAGCATGTTCCTTGTTTCTTTTAGTGTATCAATTTCAATAGCTGTTACTTTATCAATTAATGAATGTATACTATCTTTAGTTGATACAACAAGTTCTTCACCTTTTG
>OGLT01001193.1_pt1 | contig 14702 bp, 16 predicted proteins | sample 1572911 | NCBI WGS metagenome assembly OGLT01 (sample SAMEA2582014, study PRJEB24529) | metagenome | biome: Human gut stool | place: China | collected 2011 | reverse complement strand
AGCAGGTGCAGTGGAGTTTGTCACCTGCGTAAAAGAAATTCAGGAAGGCTATATCCACCGCACCGTGGGACTGCGTGAGACGGAGGAGGAACTGGATCTGAATTATTGCCGGGACAGCTACGAAGAAGAGGTGCCTTATGCACTGACCAATTCGCTGGGCTTCGGCGGACATAATGCAAGTCTGCTGCTAAAGAAGTACATGGAATGATTGTAACGGAACTTAAGGTGTGGGATATCAGTCGGAACATAGAACATCGGCTGACAAAATGCTATTCGCGGAACGGAGGAATCATGTCAGTATATAACACCCAGGAAATCATGGAGATTCTGCCACACAGACATCCTTTTCTACTGATCGATACTATCGAAGAGCTGGAGCCCGGTGTCAGAGCGGTGGGACGCAAAAACGTAACCTTCAATGAACCGTATTTTGCCGGACATTTTCCGGGAAATCCGGTGATGCCCGGAGTACTGATCCTGGAGGCACTTGCCCAGACCGGGGCGGTGGCAATCCTGTCTCTGCCGGAGAACCGAGGCAAGACAGCTTATTTTGCAGGGATCGACAAGGCAAAATTCAAACAGATGGTGCGCCCCGGGGACACCTTGGAGCTGGAGACCACCATTATCCGCAGCAAGGGACCGGTGGGCGTCGGGGAAGCGATCGCCACGGTAAACGGAAAACTGGCGGCGAAAGCAGAGCTTACCTTTGCGTTAAAATAAGAATAATCTGCGGAAGTGATTTTTTATGAGCGGGACAGAGAGATAAAAGTGACGCAGAATAAGAGGTGCAAGTATGGGAAATGTAACGATAGAAACAGAGATCAAATGCCCGAAATGTAAGAAAATGATAAACAGAGACCGGGCAGCGAAAAATAAATATGTCTGTTACGAATGTGGTTATTATTTCCGGGTGAAGACCCACAACCGGATCCGCATGGTGGCAGACCGGAAAAGCTTTCAGCCTTGGTTCGAGGAGATAGAAGAGAGCAATCCACTGAAATATGAGGGCTATGAAGAAAAACTGTCGGAGGCCAGGGAAAAATCCGGCGTGAAAGAAGCTGTGACCGTAGGCGAATGCGAGATTTACGGGGAAAAGGCTGTGATCGGCATCTGCGAATCCAAATTCATGATGGGAAGTATGGGGCATGTGGTCGGCGAGAAAGTCACCCGGGCAATTGAAAAGGCGACAGAATTGCGGCTGCCTGTATTTTTGTTCTGCTGTTCCGGCGGTGCGAGAATGCAGGAGGGAATCGTGTCACTGATGCAGATGGCAAAGACCTCCGCAGCGATCAAACGGCATGGAGAAGCAGGACTTCTCTATGCGACTATTTTGACAGATCCCACCACAGGTGGTGTAACGGCCAGTTTTGCCATGCTGGGAGATGTGATCATGGCGGAACCGGGAGCCTTGATCGGCTTCGCAGGACCGAGAGTCATTAAGCAGACCTTGGGACAGCGTCTCCCTGACGGCTTCCAGACAGCGGAATTTTTACAGGAGCATGGTTTTGTGGACGGTATCGTCCGTCGGGAGAATCTGAAGAAGACCTTATATTTCCTGATCACGACGCATCGGTGCAGCGAGGGGAATTATGCGGATTTTAAGAAAAATATTGACTTCCATTTTGAACCTACGGAGATTGTGAAGGAACGGTCATTCCTGACACTCCCCAGAACGGCATGGGAAAAGGTCAAGACCGTCCGGAGAGTGGACAGACCGGCAGCGACCGACTATATTCCCTACATTTTCGATTATGTAGTGGAAGCTCACGGAGACCGTTATTATGGGGATGATAAAGCACTGGTAGGTGCGGTGGCATTCCTGGACGGGCAGCCGGTGACAGTGCTGGCAGATGTGAAGGGCAAGGATTTTGCGGAGTGTGCCAGACGCAATTACGGTATGCCCATGCCGGAGGGGTATCGTAAGGCACTGCGCCTGATGAAACAGGCGGAGAAATTCAACAGACCCATTATCAACTTTGTAAATACGCCGGGAGCTTTCTGCGGCGTGGAGGCGGAGGAGAGAGGACAGGGCGAGGCTATTGCCCGGAATCTGCTGGAGATGTCAGCCTTAAAAGTACCGGTATTGTGCATCCTTATCGGAGAAGGCGGCAGCGGCGGGGCACTGGCTACGGCGGTAGGCAATGAGGTATGGATGATGGAAAATGCCACATACTCGATCCTGTCTCCCGAAGGCTTTGCTTCTATATTATGGAAGGATGCTGACCGTGCCAGAGAAGCCAGTGAGGTCATGAATATTACATCCGAGGATCTGAAACGCCTCGGTGTGATCGAGCGGATCGTACCGGAATACGGTGGGGCAGACCAAAGTACCGTGGAAGCCATAGGCGGGTATCTCAAGGAACATATCAAGGAATTCCTGCAAAAATATACCGGCATGACCGGTGAACAGATCGCAGAGGAACGTTATGAAAGGTTCCGCAAGTATTAAAGCGGTAACGAGAGGTGATGTGGGATGAAGCACGGAAAAATGATCCTGGGGGAATTACATGCAGATATTCCCGTGATCCAGGGAGGCATGGGTGTGGGAATCAGCCTGTCCGGCCTGGCGGGAGCAGTGGCTGCGGCAGGTGGGATCGGCATCATTTCTACTGCCCAGATCGGTTTCCGGGAACCGGATTTTGACAGAGATCCCATCGCCTGTAATCTGCGTACTATCGGAAAAGAAATAGAAAAAGCAAGGCAGATCGCAAGAGGAGGTATCGTCGGTGTTAACATCATGGTGGCAACACAACGCTACGAGGATTATGTCAGGGCAGCAGTGCTGGCAGGTACCGACTGTATTATCTCCGGTGCCGGACTGCCGTTAGATCTGCCCGGAATCGTAGCAGAGACGGAGGATAGGATGCCCGGGTGCAGCCACAGGACGATGCTGGCTCCGATCGTGTCGAGCACCCGTGCCCTGTCGGTCGTCACGAAATACTGGATGAAAAAATACGACAGAAAGCCGGATTTCATTGTAGCGGAGGGGCCGCTGGCTGGCGGACATCTGGGATTTAAGCGGGAAGAGCTGGATGCGTATACACCGCAGACATATGAGAAGGAACTTACGGCAATGATCCGGCAGGCAGCAGAACTGGAAATTCCACTGATCGCAGCAGGCGGTATTTATGACCGGAGGGATCTGGAGCATTGCCTGTACCTCGGGGCTGCGGGGGTACAGATGGGAACCCGTTTCGTGACCACACGGGAATGTGATGCGGCGGATGCATACAAGCAGACATATCTCAGCGCACGAAAAGAAGACATTGTCATTGTGAAAAGCCCTGTGGGAATGCCGGGTAGAGCCATACGGAATGCTTTTCTGGAAAAAGTGGCAGCCGGAGAACGGTTTATGACCGGATGCAGACATTGCATTAAGACTTGCGATCCGAAGACAGCACCGTATTGCATCACCAGAGCATTGATCAATGCGGCAATGGGAGATGTGGATAACGGACTGTTGTTCTGTGGCAGCAATGCCTGGCGGGCACAGAAAATAGAAAGAACAGTGGATATCATGGAGGAAATGGCGTGAGGACCATAAGAATCACCGGAACCGGAAGTGCACTTCCGGGAAGGATTGTTACAAATAAAGAATTGGAGCAGATGGTAGAAACCTCGGATGAATGGATCCGGGAGAGAACCGGTATTGCGGAACGACATGTGTCAGTTGGCGAAACGGTTGTGACACTTGCGTCAGAAGCAGCCCGTAAAGCACTGGAACAGGCAGGAAAAAGAGCGGAAGAGATCGACCTGATCCTGGTGGCAACCTGCTCTCCGGAGCAGTATCTGCCCTGTTGCGCCTGTCAGGTGCAGGCGGACATCGGCGCAGTGAATGCGCTGGCTTTTGATGTGAATGCGGCCTGTTCCGGATTTTTGTTTGCACTGAATACCGCGGATGCCTATCTGCGGACGGGACTTGCGGAAAATGCGCTGGTCATCGGCAGTGAGGTACTGTCTAAACTGGTGGATTGGAAGGACCGGGGCAGCTGTATTCTGTTCGGAGACGGAGCCGGGGCCGTGGTTATGGAGAGATGCAGGACGGAGTCTCGGGCGGTGGAATACAGTAACGCTTTGCCGGAGACAGAGAAAGGGATGCAGGAGACGGCGGAGGAGAAACGGATACCGGCAGCAGGCATTCTGGGCCGGGCACTGCACTCCGACGGCACCGGTGGCGGAGTCCTGCAATGCGGAGCGAGAGAACTGACAACCCCATATGCAAGGACTTCAGCGGCAAAAACGGATCAAAAACAGCAGACGGATGACAGAGAACATTATATTCAGATGGATGGACAGGAAGTGTACCGGTTCGCCACCAGACGGGTGCCGCAGTGCATCGAGGAAGCATTGGCGGATGCCGGACTTGCTGTGCCGGATATTGATATGTTCGTATTACATCAGGCCAACGCACGTATTATTGATGCAGTGGCGAAACGCCTTCATGCGGATCGTGAAAAATTTCCTACAAATCTGGAGAGGGTAGGCAATCTGTCCTCCGCCTCCATTCCGGTGCTTCTGGATGAACTGCACAAGCAGGGAAAGCTGCACCGCGGCGATCGCATCGTTCTGGCGGGATTCGGCGCCGGACTTACGATTGGGGCTTGCGTGATGACCTGGTAGACGATATACTGAAAATGATTCGGAGAGCCGTACACGATGGATATCTGTCGGAGAAGGCAGCTTCGAAAAATCTCGGACATACGACAGAGATATTTCAGATATCGTAGAGGACACTATGGAGAAGAGCAACAACCGGGTGCTGAATGAACTGTTGGTGAACCTGTTCCATAACGTGATGGACGCAGAGGCAAAGGCGGTCATAACAGAAGAATTCAAGGATATTACGAATAATGATATGCACATTCTGGAGGCTATCGGTATCGAGGAACCAAAGAGTATGTCCCGGATCGCGGGGGAACTCCACGTCACCGTGGGAACCCTGACCACGAATATGAACAGTCTGGAGAAAAAAGGCTACCTGGAGCGTAACCGCAGCACACAGGACAAACGTGTGGTGCTGGTGACCCTGACAGAGAAGGGGCGGAAGGCCTTTTTCCATCATAGAGATTTCCACAGGAAAATGATCCATACGATCATTCGGGATCTGGACGAGGAAGAAATGCAGACATTGATCAAATGTCTGGGAAAACTGGATACATTTTTCAGAGATGGCAATGCAGAGTGACCGGAGAGCTCCGGTTACTCTTTTTTGTTTGCAGGATATCGAAATCTTTCGGAAATTACAACAAACTATTTTCAGATGAAAACAAATGTATTAAAATAGAAATAGCGATTCAAAATGTTGGATAGTTATAGTAGACGCAAGAGAAAATAATGAAATTATAGAAACGGAGGATCCTACGATGAAGAGAATCGGAATGTTAACGAGCGGTGGTGACTGCCAGGCCCTGAACGCAGCTATGAGAGGTGTGGTGAAGACACTGGCGAACGGTAAGGAAGAGGTGGAGATCTACGGCTTCCTGGATGGTTACAGAGGACTGATCTACGGTAATTTCCGAATGCTGACGGACAAGGATTTCTCCGGTATTCTTACCAAGGGCGGCACGATCCTGGGAACCTCCCGTACCCCCTTCAAGACGATTCAGGATCCGGATCCCAACGGGCTGAACAAAGTGGAAGCCATGAAGCAGAACTATTACAAGCTGCAGCTGGACTGCCTTGTAATTCTCGGTGGTAACGGCACTCACAAGACGGCTAACCTGTTGCGCAAGGAGGGACTGAATATCGTGACCCTGCCCAAGACCATCGACAATGATCTGTGGGGCACCGATATGACCTTCGGTTTCCAGAGTGCAGTGGATATTGCTACGGATGCCATTGACTGCATCCACACCACAGCGGCTTCCCATGGCAGAGTATTTATCGTGGAAGTGATGGGACATAAGGTAGGATGGCTTACCCTGAATGCAGGCATGGCCGGCGGCGCGGATATCATTTTGATTCCCGAGATTCCTTATGATATCGATAAGGTGATCGAGAAAATTGAAGACAGAGACAAAAAAGGCTGCCGTTTTACCATCATCGCGGTAGCCGAGGGTGCTATCTCCAAAGAGGATGCAGCCCTTCCGAAAAAAGATTACAAGAAAAAGATGGAAAAATATCCGTTCCCTTCCGTATCCTATGAAGTGGCTGCGCAGATCCAGGAGAAGACCGGCAGAGAAGTACGTGTCACCGTACCCGGTCATATGCAGAGAGGCGGAAGCCCCTGCCCTTACGACAGAGTATTCGCCAGCCGTCTGGGCTCCGAGGCAGGTAAGCTGATCCTGGACAACCAGTACGGCTTCATGGTAGGCTATAAGAACCGTGAGATCGTAAGAGTTCCGTTAGAGGATGTAGCGGGCAAGCTTAAGACCGTGGACCCTGATGCCACCATCGTACAGGAGGCGAAGATGCTGGGCATCTGCTTTGGTGATTAAGAAAGTCTTCACGGCAGAACAAAGTTAGGAAGAGAGAAAACACATGTCATATACAGCACTATACCGGAAATTCCGCCCGGACGCTTTTTCCGATGTCAAGGGTCAGGATCATATCGTGACCACACTGAAGAATCAGCTACGGGCGAACCGGATCGGCCATGCGTACCTGTTTACCGGAACAAGAGGTACCGGTAAGACCTCGGTTGCAAAGATCATGGCAAAGGCAGTCAACTGTGAGTCGCCGGTAGATGGAAGTCCATGCAACCAGTGTGCAATGTGTCAGAAGATCAACAGCCAGACTTCGATGAATGTGATCGAGATTGATGCAGCATCAAACAATGGTGTGGATAATATCCGTCAGATCCGGGAGGAAGTACAGTATTCACCATCAGAAGGAAAATATAAGGTATACATTATAGATGAGGTTCATATGCTGACACAGGGAGCGTTTAATGCTCTGTTAAAGACATTGGAGGAACCACCGTCTTATGTCATTTTTATACTTGCAACAACAGAATCCCATAAGATTCCGATCACAATATCTTCCAGGTGTCAGAAATACGAGTTCCGGCGGATCTCGGTGGAAACAATCAGTGACCGTCTGATGGAGCTGCTTGGAAGAGAACAGATTGTGGCAGAGAAAAAAGCAATTGATTACGTTGCCAAGGCTGCAGATGGATCAATGCGTGATGCACTCAGTATTCTGGATCAGTGTATCGCATTCAACATTGGCAAGGAGCTTACTTATGAAAATGTACTGGATACGATCGGAGCAGTTGATATCGATGTATTTGCCAGATTGTTAGATTGTGTGATTCGGCTGGATGTTGTCGGTGCCATCGATCTGGTGGATGAGGTAGTATGGCAGGGACGGGAATTGTCCAGATTTGTATCAGAATTTACATGGTTCCTTCGAAATGTATTGTTGGTGAAGGTTTCACCGGAGGCTGATCAGAAGCTTGATATGTCGGCGGAGAATCTGGAACGGTTAAGACAGCTTGCTGCACAGCTCGAAACAGATGCACTTATCCGGTATATCAATATATTTTCGGATACCTCTGCAAATATCAAATATGCAGTACAGAAGCGTATTGTTTTAGAACTTGCAGTGATCAAATTATGCAAGCCTGAGATGGAAACCGATTACAGCGCGCTTCTTGACCGGGTCAGAGTTCTGGAACAGAAGTTAGAGAATGGAGCCGCCGGATCGGTGGTTAGCGGGAATAATAACGGTGAAGGAAGCTCGGCATCGGCAGGCGTTACAGCATTGGCAGGCGAGGCAGTGCAGGGAGCCGGAGCAGTATCACAGGAACTGCTGGATCAGATCTGTGCAAGACTGAAGCAGGAAGGAATGCAGATAGGAAATGCACCTGCGATGGGAGGTGCAGAGATAGAAGCGGCATCGAAGAAGCTGTCCGAGCAACTGAAAAAAGAACTTCCGGAAGCAAATTACAATGAATTAAAAGAATTCGTAGAACAATGGGATATCATTATGGAAGGATATCAGAATATTACGAAGAAGTTTCTGGAAAAAGCAAGGATCAATATGAACGAAGCCAGAGATGGTCTGTATCTGGCATATGTCCAGAATGAAGAGAACAAGCAGGCAATCGCTTATTTTGAAGGAAAAGAGCGGATGGCGGCATTGCGAGAGCACATCGAACAGGTGACCGGCAGACAGGTGAAGATCGAACTGAAGGTCGTGTCGAAGAATAGTGAAGCGGCACAGGAGATCGAGGCGAATGACTTGTCGAAGATTAATTTTGCTATTCAGTATGAATAAAAATATAAAAAAGAGCTAAGAATCAAGGAGGATATATAAGATGGCTAAAAGAGGCGGCTATAACATGGGTATGATGCCTGGCAATATGAACAACTTAATGAAGCAGGCACAGAGAATGCAGAAGCAGATGGAGACAACAACCAAGGAGCTGGAGGATAAGATCTATGAATCTTCCGTTGGTGGCGGCGTTGTAACAGCAAGAAAGAACTGATGGAGATCAAGCTGGATCCGGAGGTTGTTGATCCGGATGATATCGAGACATTAGAGGATCTGATCATTTCTGCAGTAAATGAAGCATTCCGTATGCAGGATGAAGATTATCAGGAGAATATGAATAAGATCTCCGGCGGTATGGGTCTTGGAGGCTTACCGTTCTAATGGATATATATGGTGGAGAAGTAAACCGTCTGATCGAAGAGCTTGGCAGACTTCCCGGTATCGGAGCAAAGACAGCACAAAGGCTGGCATTTTATATCATCAGTATGCCGGAAGAACGAGCACAGGCACTTGCCGATTCAATCGTAAATGCAAAGAAGAAGATTCGATACTGCAATAACTGTTATACGATCACAGACAGTGATCTTTGTCCGATCTGCAGATCTGCAAATCGGAATCATAAGGTGATCATGGTGGTAGAAACACCGAGAGATCTTGCAGCATATGAGCGGACGAATCAGTACGATGGTGTATATCATGTTCTTCATGGAGTGATCAATCCGGCACTCGGAATCGGACCTGCGGATATCAAGATCGCAGAACTGATGAAGCGGTTGCAGGGGGATGTGGATGAGCTGATTATTGCAACAGGCTCCGGTCCGGAGGGAGAAGCAACGGCGATGTATATATCAAAGCTGGTCAAACCGGCAGGGATCAAGGTCAGTAGGATCGCAAGCGGTGTACCGGTTGGCGGAGATCTGGAATGTATTGATGAAGTGACACTGCTCCGGGCATTGGAAGGACGCGTATATTTATAGGGACAATTAAATAGCATTTTACATAAAAAAGAAGAAAGAGGTGTTTAGGGATGTTGCGAGTTGGATTACTTACCAGTGGTGGCGATTGTCAGGCACTGAATGCAACCATGCGTGGTGTAGCAAAAGGATTGTACGAGTTATTTGATGAAGTAGAGATCTATGGTTTCCTGAATGGATATAAGGGCTTGATGAGAGCACAGTATATCAAGATGATGCCGGATGACTTCTCAGGCATTATGACAAAGGGTGGAACGATTCTTGGAAGTTCCAGACAGCCATTTAAGCTTATGGGTGAGCCTACAGAGGATGGTCTTGATAAGGTGAAATCCATGAAGGACACATATAAAAAACTCAAACTGGACTGTTTATGTGTATTAGGAGGAAATGGTTCCCAGAAGACAGCAAATCTGTTAAGTGAAGAGGGCTTAAATGTAATTGGTCTTCCAAAGACGATCGATAATGACCTCTGGGGAACCGATATGACATTTGGTTTCCAGAGTGCGGTAGATGTGGCAACACAGACGATTGACTGTATCCATACAACAGCAGCATCCCATAACCGTATCTTTATCGTAGAGATTATGGGTCATAAGGTTGGCTGGATCACATTACATGCCGGTATTGCAGGTGGAGCAGATGTTATCCTGATCCCTGAGATTCCGTATGATATCAAGAAGGTATACGAGGCAATCGACAAGAGAACAAAGAATAATAAAGGATTTACGATTGTTGCAGTAGCAGAAGGAGCAATCTCCAAAGAGGTTGCAGAGCTTCCAAAGAAGAAGAGAAAAGAAGCAATTGCAAATTCTCCGTATCCATCTGTTGCATATGAGATGGCGGACAAGCTCAAGGAGTTCACAACACAGGATATCCGCATTGCGATTCCTGGCCATACACAGCGAGGCGGAAGCCCATGTCCATATGACAGAGTGATTTCATCCAGATTCGGGGCAAAGGCAGCCGAGCTGATCAAAGCAAAGGATTTTGGAAAACTCGTTGTATTCAAGGACAATAAAGTAACTGCGATTCCGTTATCAGAGTCAGCAGGAAAACTCAAATATGTATCTCCGGACGATGATACCGTTCTTGCAGCAAAGACATTAGGTATCTCATTTGGTGATTAATTTCAGTTCAAATAAGAAATGGCAGTAACATAATCTCTCTGTCTGCATATATACTATATAGGAATAAGAATGCAGGCAGGGAGATTTATATGCAGAATGAATTTAAATACATTCCATATGACAGAAAGGATACGAATATCCGTGGATTGATAAAAAATGGAAATGTATATAATCTGACACGGAGCATGTCGGGGCTTTTGCTGCCGGATGATCCAAATGAGGAACAGTCAAGAGCAGAAAAGGACTGGGCCTATCTGAAGGAAATGTATCCGGAACGGGTACGGCGTATCAGTGCAATGGTGGAAGAAGAATGTGATAAATTAGAATATGCAGGAAGCCCGATGTTTGCGGAATATCCAGATCCGGAGGTGATCCGTAAGATCGCACGGGATGTCTATGCAGAGCTTCCGGATCCATATGTAGATATTCATCTGGATATGGAGGCTGCGCCATCTGAACCACCGTATGTTCCAAAAGGAAAAGGCTGTGGTAACTGCATGATGCGGAATCTGATAGAAACATTGATCTGTAATGAATTTTACTGTAGACGGGAACGCTACAGAAGATGTAGGAGACGATTTTACCTGTGAAGAAAATAGGAACACTTGTTATAAGAATAATAGTAATGGCAGTTTTCTTTGTGATTACTATTTTTTTAGTTGATAAATTTCAGAATAGACAGTATAAGAATCTGGCAATGGAGATGGAAAATGCCACCTTGCCTTTAGTATATGTAGACTATGAGGGCAGATATATCAACTGCCTTCATGGCTATACAACCGTAGTCGATACAACGATGCTTCGTGACTGTATTACTCCGGTGACAGATGACAAAAAAGTAACGTTTGCAGTAGATGACAAAAATGGTTATGCAAAGACCTACAGCTATGAGCTGCGGTCGATCTCAAGCGATTCTCTGATCGAGAACGGAGATCTGACATCCGATACAGAGGAGAATGGATACCGGATATTTGATATTGATATCCGTATGGATATCAAGCCGGATACGGAATACATGCTGATATTCAAATTAGATGGAGCGGATGGACAGACCGTACGCTACTATACCCGTATCGTTGTAAATGACAATTATCATGCGTCCGAGCTTCTGGACTTTGTGGAACAGTTTAATGCTTCGACATTTGACTACGAGGCAAATGAAGAAGGATCCTTTATCTATCCATACATGCAGGCATACAAAGGACAGGATGATGACAGCCTTTCTATGGGACATCTGAATTTGACAAGCAGCTACAAAGAGCTTGTCTGGAGTGGAGTGAATCCGGTCCGGATAACTTCGATCATTCCACAGATCAAGGAAATTGATGTCAATTATGCAGTAATTGAACTGGATTATGTGACTACGGCAGAAAACACCGATGGTGAGTCGGATTATTATTCGGTCAGGGAATATTATCGTGTCAGTTATAAAGAACCGGGGACAGAAGACGATACAGAAACAGCCACCGGAGCAGAGGATGCAGAAGCATCAGAGGATACCGGGGAAGCAGATAACGCAGGCACAATATCCGTTATGAACTTTGATCGTTATATCGATGAGTATTTCAACCGTACAGGTGTCGATAATAAAAATAATGTGTATGAGATCGGGGTTGTTCTTGATAAAAAGCTGGATTACCGTTATAGCTCGGATAATAAGAAGATCGGTTTTGTCAGAAACGGACAGCTCTGGCTGTATAATTACTCAGAAAACCAGATTTCCATGGTATTTGGATTCTGGATGGATGACGTGGAAAATGTCAGAAACACATACAACAATTATGGTATCAATATGATCTCCATGGACGACGATGGCAATATGATATTTGCAGTATATGGCTATATGAACCGTGGTGCTCATGAAGGAAAGCTGGGAATCAGTCTGTGTTCTTACGATGCAGCAGAGCAGGAGGTTACGGAGCTGGTATTTGCAGAATGTAATGAACCATATGCAGCCATGAAAGATGAAGTGTCCAGACTGACCTATTATGATGGAACAAACTTTTATTTTATGCTTGGCAACAAGGTGAACTGCATTAACGTGGAAGCAAAACAGTTATCCTATTATGTAGATCATGTATCGCTTGATCATGTATATGTATCCGATGATATGCAGGTAATGGCATATGATTCATCGGATCAGGCAGCCGATAATGCGACATTAACGCTGGTTAATTTTGCAACCGGACAGACCTATACGCTGGATGCGGGAGCAGGAAAGAGTCTGGTCTGCTATGGATTTAAGAACCGGGATCTGATATATGGGATCTGTAATACGGCTGACAGTGATATTTCTATAGATAAAGATTCCTTTGCAAAAAAGAATCTGAGTGAAAAGGTATACAGCCGGATCCCATCATACAAATTATTTATCGTGGATGAAAATGGAAACCAGATCAAAGAATATCAGAAGGACGACAATTATATCATAGATATCAGCGTAGAGGATGATCTGATCTATATGACCAAAGGATCCAAGAAAACAGACAGATTTCGGTTGGCAGAGGATGACTTTATCACCTATAAAGAAAGCGACGATGTAAAACGAGTTGATATCACGACAAAAACAACATCAGGAATTGCGAAGCTGTATTTTACAGTACCGTCAAACATATATCTGACCTATATTCCGTATCTGAATATCACAAAGAACACGGTGGGAGATCGTTCATCGGATATGCTGATCACGGTAGAAGATGAATATGCAGGCTATATGGTATATGATAATCTGGGACTGACCGGAATCTATGAAAAGGCAGGAGATGCAATCAACTGGGCAACGCAGATCGCAGGTATTGTTGTTTCCAAGGATGGAGAAATCGTATACAGGCAGTCGGAGATGCAGGCATATAATACGATCGCATCGTCAATCTATCACCAAAGCTCCGGCAGTGTGGATGCATCCTTGTGGGATTGTGTATATATGACACTGATCTATGAGGGTGTGACTGATCTCACATATGAAGATATGAAAGCATCCGGTACAGATCCGGTACAGGTGCTGACAGAGCTTGGAAAATATCCGGGAGCAGATATTTCAGGAATCTCGCTGGATCTGGTATTTGGATATATCAGTAATGGTATTCCGGTTATCAGTCGTATCAATGATGGAAGATATGTAATGGTCGTAAGCTATAACAGTGAAGCGGTTCGTTATTATGATCCGGTACTGGATACGGAAGTCCGGGTATCAAGAAAAGAATATGAAGCTGCCATGAGTCAGGGAAATAATGAACTGTATTCCTATGTTCAGGAGTAGAAATAAAAAGATATACAGAAAAACAGATCCGTCGGAGGACATCATTGTTTTTCTGTATAAGACAAAAAGAAAAGCTGCCGATTCCGGCAGCTTTTCTATATTATGATAACAACGTTCTGTGTGGATTACTCCTCTGAAATTGTTCCAACAGGACATGAACCTGCACATGCACCACATGAAATACACTGTGAACCATCAATAACGAAAACACCACCGTTATCGCTAATAGCTCCAACAGGGCATGAACCTGCACATGAACCACAACCGATACATGAATCACCAATTACGAATGCCATATGATTGTCCTCCTTTTAGTAATAATAATCACATCTCGTTACCTATTTTAAATCAAAAAGTTTCTTATATCAAGTGAATTGAGATGATTTGTAAAAAATTAGTTCCTGCTAACTTGAGTCTGCCTATCTTTTTCCTATAAAGGGATAGACATTTAAAAATGTGTATACTATAATGGTGAAGATATTTTTAAAATCGAAAAATGTCATATCAGATTAAGAAAGATTATAGGAAACAGGAGGAAATATACACATGGCAAAGATCAGTAAAGATATGCTTATAAATGATATTTTAGCAGTAGATGCAGGAAATGCAGCAATTCTTATGGCAGCAGGTATGCATTGTATCGGATGTCTTGCAGCAGCAGGTGAAACTCTTGAGGAAGCAGCAGCCGTTCATGGTCTGGATCCGGTAGAGCTTGAACTTGAGATCAATGACTACCTTGCAAAGAAAGAAGAGCAGGCACAGGCATAATTCATATAGAATATGTATCTGGCCAGACGAAAAATACGGCGGAATCCAATGAAAAAAAGGATCCGCCGTATTCGTTTTGTCAAATCAGTTTTCTTAAAAATTACAGAGCAGACAGAGTCTGAACTGCTTCCTCTTCAATGATCGTTTTAAAATGCTCTTTGAAATGATATGGCATGGCATCTGTTATTTTCTGTGCTGTGCCGTATTCTCCAAGAATGTAACATACCCGGTTGAATTCGGGAATAGTATTCTTATCATTTGTAAATAACAGATAAAAACGTTTATTAACCGGATTCTTATAGAGTGTGTTGCTGCTGAAGTAAAAACTTGCAACCTGTTTGGATGCGTTGATAACGG
>OGLT01001189.1_pt1 | contig 14732 bp, 13 predicted proteins | sample 1572911 | NCBI WGS metagenome assembly OGLT01 (sample SAMEA2582014, study PRJEB24529) | metagenome | biome: Human gut stool | place: China | collected 2011 | reverse complement strand
AAGTCCGCGGGCCGCCACATCGGTAGCGACAAGCACATGCGTCGTGCCGTTCTTGAAATTTTCAAGTGCCTTCAGGCGTTCATCCTGAGTCTTATCACCGTGAATGGAGTCAGCCGGAATCCCGGCATTGACGAGAAGACGGGTAAGACGGCGGCAGGTCAGCTTGGCATTCACAAAAACCAGCACCTGGCGCATCGGACCGTTATCGTCACCATGATGGCGAAGGAGCTCAGTCAGCCTGAACCTTGCTCTCACCCTTCACTTCGTAGAGTTCCTGCGTGATCGTATCCGCCGTGGCGTTCTGGCGGGCAACTTCAACCAGCTGCGGGTCCTTCAGGAACTGGCTCGCGAGTTTCTTGATTTCAGGCGAGAACGTCGCCGAGAACATGAGGCTCTGAACCGATTTCGGAATCAGGTTGAGGATCCGGGAAATATCCGGCAGGAATCCCATATCGAGCATACGGTCGGCTTCATCGAGCACAACGATCTCAACCTGGGAGAGATTCACAGCCTTCTGCTCGATGTGATCAAGCAGACGTCCCGGAGTAGCAGTCAGCACCTCAATGCCGCGGCGAAGCATATCGCTCTGCGGGCGGATATCAACACCGCCATACACCACGCCGACCCGGAGTCCAGTCTTCGCCGCATAAGCAACGAGATTTTCATTCACCTGATCCGCGAGTTCGCGGGTCGGGGCAAGAATCAGGGCCCGGACGGGGTGTCGCGCAGGAGACGCGCTCGTATTCGCTTTCGGGAGAATCCGCTGCAGCATCGGCAGGCCGTAGCCCGCAGTCTTTCCCGTACCCGTCTGAGCGGCGCCCATGACGTCCCGTCCGGCAAGCACGAGAGGAATGGCCTTCGCCTGAATCGGGGTCGGGCTCACATAGCCCATTGCCTTGATAGCATCAAGGATCCGGGGATCAAGCTGGAAAGATGAAAAATCCTGCGATTCTGTCATAGTCAAAAGAACGGTACTGCCTCGCGAGTATGGAGTGGGAATCTTCGCTGCATCGGAACCGGAACATTCACTGACAAAATTAGAAGCCTGCGCTGAGGCTTCCCGATGCAAAAAACGTGACGATGGTAGGCCAGGTTGGACTTGAACCAACGACCAAGGGATTATGAGTCCCCTGCTCTAACCAACTGAGCTACTGGCCCGATGGTCTCCCGCGAACCCTGATGGGCCGGGGAGATCACAAAGAAAGCTATTGTACAGAAAATCAAGCGGCGGTGCGCTTATTCCTCGAAGTCCTTGTAGTCCTTCAGGCGCGCCTTCGCGGCATTGCTGCGCAGCTTTCTGAGGGCCGCAGATTCAATCTGACGGACACGCTCACGGGTAAGACCGAGGGCCTTGCCGACTTCTTCAAGCGTGTGATCGCGGTTAGATCCGATACCGTAACGGAGACGGATAACAGAGGCTTCGCGGGCCGTGAGATCGTCGAGAGAGCGAACGATTTCATCGCTCATCGCGGTCTCCATATAGCGGCGCTGCGGATCCGCATCATCCTCACCCCGGACGAAATCGAGTTTCGTCGCATCATCGTCATCGCCGATCGGCGCGTCGATAGATTCGACACCGCGCATCGCGTTCATCAGCAGATGAACCTTGGAGAGCGGCATATCGCCGAGCTTTGCAAGTTCAGAATCGCTCGGTGCCTTGCCGTCATGTGTCTGCAGATAACGCTGCTTGATTCGGCGAAGCTTGTTATAAGACTCGGTCATATGAACCGGGACTCGGATCGTCGCGCCATAATCCGCCACAGCGCGCGTAACCGACTGCTTCACCCACCAGGTTGCATAGGTGGAGAAGCGGAAGCCGCGGTCACAGTCGAACTTCTCGGCAGCCTTGATCAGGCCGATGTTGCCCTCCTGGATCAGATCCAGGAATGCCAGATTGTGGCCCACATGCTTTTTGGCAATGGACACCACCAGACGCAGGTTCGCTTCGCTCAGGCTGCGGCGGGCGTTCAGGCCATCGCGGCGGGTCTTGAGCAGCTCAGCGCGCTTTTCGTCGCTCAGAGGGCCGTTCTCCACAGCCTCCATAGCTTCCTCTTCGGCAGCCTTTTCCTCGGCATCCTCGCTGGGCTTCTCGTTGCCCTCCTCGTCCAGATCTTCGGTATAGCTGCGGCTGTTCTCATCCTCTTCAAACGAGAAGCGGGCGCTGTTCTTTTTGATGTACTCCGGCCCGCCGTACTTCTGGCGGTCGGCCTGCAGGATGTGCGCCGCCTCGGCACCGGCATGGATGCGGCGGCTCAGCTCCACTTCCTGCTCTGCGCTCAGCAGCGGGATCTGACCGATCTGCTTGAGGTAGTTCTTCACGGGGTCGTCCAGCAGCTCATCCATCGCTGCCTTCAGGTCGGCCGGGTTCTCCTCGGCCTCCTCTTCCTCGTCAACGCCCAGGCCCAGCTCATCGCTGTTGGCCTCGGCGTTCTCCACCTCGGCAAGGATGCTGTCCACGTCCAGGCTGGCATCCTCTTCCGCCTCGTTGTCCAGAACTTTGATGCCGCGCTCCTCCAACAGGGTGTAGAGGGTCTCCACATCCATCCGGCACTGCGAGGCCAGCGTTTTGGCCTCCTGTGCGCTCAGGGTGCCTTCGCCTTTCGTCAACAGTTCCTTCAAAGTCATGCCCATTTCGCTCTCTCCTTTTCACGCCGGACGTGGTTCCGCCCGGAAGTGACGTTGTATCATAGTTTTGTCCGCTGTCAAGCCGGTCAAATCACCAGGCCGCCGTTCACGCCGAACACCTGGCCGGTGATGTACCCGGCATCCTCTCCGGCGAGGAACACCAGCAGCTTTGCCACCTCGTCCGCACTGCCCAGACGGCCCACCGGGGTCTCCTCGGCCAGCGCCGCCTTGTCCTCGGCAGTAAAGACAGCCATCATATCGGTGTCGATGACACCCGGAGCCACACAGTTGACGGTGATGCCGCTGGGGCCCTCCTCTTTGGCGAGGGCCTTGGTGAGGCCGATGAGGCCCGCTTTGGCAGCGGAATAATGGACCTCGCAGCTGCCGCCGGTCTGGCCCCACATGCTGCTGACCGTCAGGATGCGGCCCGCCTTACGGCGGATCATCCCCGGCAGTGCCAGCTGGCACAGGTGGAACGCACCGGTCAGGTTCACGTCCAGCATATGCTGCCATTCGTCGGGGGTGATGTCGGTGAACAGCTTCTGCTGGGCGATGCCCGCATTGCTCACCAGCACATCCACCCGGCCCAGCGCCTGTTCGGCCGCATGGAACGCGACCTCACAGCTGGCGCGGGATGCCACATCGCACTGGATGGCGATGCAGCCGGGCAGCTCCTGCTCCAGAGCCGCCGCCGCGTCGGCGTTGGTGTGGTAGAACACCGCCACACGGTCGCCCGCCGCGTAAAACGCCCGCGCTGCCGCTGCGCCGATGCCACGGTCGCCGCCGGAGATCAGCACACACCGCCCGTTGGCAGGCCGGGGCGGTGCCTCCGGCTGCGGTTCGGGTGCTGCGGGTGCTTCCGGCTGCGGCATATCCGGCGCTGCCGCTTCTGCGGCTGGCTCCGGCCTGCGGTCCGGCAGCACGATGGTCGGTTCCTCATCGGCTGCGGGTTCCCGCGTTTCAGCCGGGGCTTCCGGTCTGGCCTCTTCCGCCGCCTTGGGCAGCTCCACCGGTGCGGCGTCCTCGTCCTGCAGATTGAATGTCAGCTCAAATTCGTCATCGTACAAGAGTCAGCCCTCCTGTCGCTTGTTCTCTGCCCATACAAAAATCCGCACAGGCAGGAGGAACTGCCGTTCCACGCTCCCCAGAACAGCGCTCTGCTCACTTCTTCCGGTCAAGTCCGGTCCTGCGGCGTGCCTGGGAACGATTGTGTGTGGTTTCGACAAGTTTCCATTGAATAATATAGCACAATTTCTCGAAAAAAGAAAGTGGGAACCGCAGACTTTTTCACGCAGTTCCCACTTTTTTCAATTTTCACTTCGTCACGGGCGGTCTCCAGCGGGGTTTGCCGGCCCGCTCCTCCCGCAGCCGGAGGAAAAACGCCTGCAACAGCGCCTGTGCTTCCTCGGCCCGCAGCCCGTTTTCTACCGCCGGGTGGTGATTGAACGGCAGGGCGAACAGGTCGGTCACCGACCCGCAGCAGCCCGCTTTCGTGTCTGCCGCCCCGTAGACCACCCGCCGGATGCGGCTGTTGAGGATGGCCCCGCTGCACATGGGGCAAGGTTCCAGCGTCACGAACAGCTCACACTGCCACAGCCGCCAGCCGCCCAGCTTTTTGCAGGCCGCGTCGATGGCCAGCAGCTCGGCATGGTGGAGGGCATTTTTCTCGGTCTCCCGCGTATTGTGGGCCGACGCGATGATCTCGCCGTCCTTCGCGATGACGGCCCCCACCGGTACTTCACCCAGCGCAGCGGCCTGTTCGGCTTCGGCCAGCGCCGCGCCCATCAGTTCATAATCGGTCATGGTGTTCCCCTTTCTGCCAGGCAGCGGGCCAGCACAGCCCCATTGTTCAGGATATGCAGCAGGATGCTGGGCAGAAGGCTTCCCGACCGCTCTACTGCCCAGCCGAAGAGCAGCCCCATCCCCAGCGCGTACGCTTTGGCCCGCAGACTGCCGTGCAGCGCAGCAAACAGCACCGCCTGCCCCAGGATGGCCGCATTCCGCCCCAGCGGACGCAGCAGCCGCAGCGCGGCCCCGCGAAAGACCAGTTCCTCCGCCACCGGCAGCACCAGACAGCTGCGCAGGAGGCCTGCCGCCCCCGCCGGGGCCGCAGCCGACGACGGAAACAGCAGTTCAGACCCCGCTGCCAGCGCAGCCCAGAGCAGTGCCGCCAGGCCGAACGTTTTCCAGAACGCGGCCGTTTCCTGTTTTTCTTTCACGCACAGCCCTCCCATCGGCGGACATTGTACCACATCCGCCCCCATTTGCGCAAGCCGCGGAGCTGTTTTGCGAAAATGCGAAGAAATTTTTGCTCAAACAATTGACTTTTTCCCTCTGCATCTGGTATAATTCCCACGACTTTTCTGATGAATTGGTCGTTTTACGGCCACGACCCTCGGAGGTATTGTATTTATGATCCGTATTCTCACCGATTCTGCGTCCGACATCCTGCCCGCCGAAGCCGAGCAGCTGGGCGTGACCGTCATCCCCCTGAACGTCACGCTGGAGGACGGCACCGTCCTGCGGGATGGCGTGGACATGACCCCCTCCGCCTACTATGAGATCCTGGCCGGGTGCCGCAAGCTGCCCACCACCAGCCAGCCCAGCCCGGAACTGTTCGAGAACTTCTTCCTCGAAGCCGCTGCCGCCGGGGACGAGGTCATCGGCATCTTCCTGTCCCACGCACTGTCCGGCACCTACCAGTGCGCCAAGCTGGCCGCTGACATGGCCAATGTGGACAACGTCCTCTTTGTGGACAGCGGACACGTCTGCCTGAGCGAAGCCCTGCTCGTCCGCCTGGCCGTCCAGCTGCGGGATTCCGGCAAAACGGCCGGTCAGATCGCCGCCATTCTGGAACACGCCAAGGAGCACCTGCACCTTGTGGCCGCCATCGACGACCTGAAGTACCTGCGCAAGGGCGGCCGCCTGCCCGCTGCCGTAGCCGTTGCAGGCGGGATGCTGGGCATCAAGCCCCTTATCACCATCCAGGACGGCAGGGTCGCCATGGCCGGCAAGGCCCGTGGCCTGCCCGGTGCCTACGTGGCCCTGTTCAAGAAGGTCGAGGAGATGGGCGGCATCAATCCCGCCTTCCCGGCGCTGGCCGGTTACACCGTCTCCCCCCGTGAGGTGACGCCCATCCAGACCTACCTGCGCGACAACCTGCAGCAGGAAGACCTGCTGGTCCGCCAGATCGGCTGTGTCATCGGCACCCACGCCGGCCCCGGCGCTTTCGGCATCGCCTTCTTCGACAAGGCCCTGACGCTGGATCTGTAACCCCCAGACGCAAAAACGAGGAACTGTTTTGTGCAGTTCCTCGTTTTTTTGTTTACAGCACCGCGTCCGAAACGAGCTTGCCCAGCAGGAGCACCAGCACCACGAGCATCATGGGGCGGATGAACTTGGCGCCGTTCTTCAGGGCAAAATGCGACCCCAGCAGGTTGCCCACGATGCCGCTGACGGCGCAGGGGATGCCCACCGAGAAGATCACCAGCCCGTTCATCAGGTAGGTGACCAGGCTGGCGTAGTTGCTGGCAAGGTTGAGCACCTTGGCGTTGCCGCCTGCCGTGCGCAGGTCAAAGCCCATCAGGGTGGTAAAGGCAATGATGGCAAAGGTGCCGGTGCCGGGGCCGAAGATGCCATCGTACAGGCCGATGCCCAGACCGATGGCCAGAGCCAGCACGGCCTTTTTGGCCGTCAGGGTGCCGTCGTCGCGGTTCTCGTCCGGCAGGTTCCGCCGCCACAGGATGAGCACGGCCGCGATGGGCAGGATGACGAGCATCATGGCCCGCAGCGCCTCATCGCTGAGCAGCAGCACGATGTGGGAGCCAAGGGCACTGCCCACAAAGCTTCCTGCTGCTGCCAGCAGGCCCACTTTGATGTTCATGGCACCCTTTTGGAAAAACTGCGCCGTGGCAAAGGTGGTGCCGCAGGCGGCGCTGAATTTGTTGGTGCCGTAGGTGTAGTGGGCCGGGAGGCCCGCAAACAGGTAGGCTGGCAGGCTGATGAGTCCGCCGCCGCCCGCTGCCGAGTCCACAAAGCCCGCAAAGCCGGTCATGCACATCAGGAAGACCAGCATCAGCGGAGAGATCGTTATACTTTCTGTCATGTTTCCCTCTATTTTTCACGTTGTTGTATATTTTTTCGATTTTTCACGGCCGGTTCCTCCGGGAGGAGCCGACGGGGCACTGCGAATGGGTCAGTCCAGATACAGCCTGCCCTCGCAGGCCAGGATCTGGTCCAGGATCATCCGGGAGACGCGGGCACCGTAGACCATGGAGGGGTGGTCGTTGTACTCGATGATATCATGGAAATCTTTGTTCATCAGCACGATGACATACTCGCCGTAAGGGGTGTGGACGATGCCGCCGTCGTTGCGGCAGGCGTTCATGCTGCCGCTCTTGCTGGCCACCCAGATGCGTTCCGGTTCGCCGGTCTCCTCGCAGTCCAGATAGAACTGCGGGAAATCGTGGGTCAGCATGGTATTGTAGTGCTGCTGGCGGAAGATGGCCAGCATCTCCGCGCTGGCCTCTTTGCTGACGAGGGTGCCCTTTGCCACCTGCGCGAACAACGTCGCGTAATCGCGGGGGGTGGTGGTGCCAAGGTCGCGGTAGCGGTCAAAGTGGAGCGGATTGTGCAGCACCGTGTGGGCAAAGCCCAGCTCCCGGATGCAGGCGTTGATCGTATCCAGCCCCAGATAGTCGATGATCATATTGGTGGCGATGTTGTCCGAGCAGATGATCATCATGGTAGCGGTGTCCTTCACCTTGAGCGCCGCCCCCACGCCCAGCGCCCGCAGCATACCGGAGCCGTCCACGAACTGGCTTTCCTCGTAGGTGATGCGCTCGTCCAGGCTGGCCTTGCCCCGGCTGACCTGCAGATACAGCGCCGCCAGGATGAATGCCTTGATGGTCGAGGCCGTCTCGAATGCTTCATCGGCCCCGATCTCGACCGTGCGGCCCTGCAGGTCGTCCACAAAAACGCTCATCTTGCCCTGATAGGAGTACAGCTCGGCCGCGATCCGCTTTTCCAGCGTCATATTTTTATCCATTTCGGAATCTTTCCCTTTCTATTTACAGATTTTCCTCGAAGAAGCGCTGGGCGTTGCGGAAGAAGATCTGCTCCACCTCGTCCTCGGTGAAGCCTTCCTTCCGCAGCGCATCGGCCAGCAGCGGCAGTTTGGAGCAGTCGCCCATCTCCAGCTTGCCGCCGATGCCGTCAAAGTCGCTGCCCAGACCGATGATCTCAATGCCGCCCACCTGCTTGAAATGGGCTGCGTGCCGGGCCATCAGGGCCGTGGTGCTGCGGCAGAGTTCCGGGCGCGGCTGGTCATCCAGGAAGCCGGAGCAGTAGTTCAGGCCCACGAGACCGCCCTTTTCGGCCATGACGCGGATCATCTCGTCGGTCAGGTTGCGGCAGTGGGGTGCCAGAGCGCGGCAGTTGGAGTGGCTGGCCGCAAAGGGGCGGGTGCTGTGCTCCGCGATATCCCAGAACCCCCGGTCGGACAGGTGGCTCACGTCCACGATCATGTGCAGGCGCTCCATCTCGGCCAGAAATTCAAACCCGCGCTCCTTCAGGCCGGTCTCGGTGTTGGGCTTGCAGGGCCAGATGTCCCCGCCCCCGCCGGGCACCACATTGGGGCTGGCCAGCTCGTTTTCGTGGTTCCAGGTCAGGGTCATCATGCGGGCACCCAGCTCATACATCTGCCGCAGCACACCCAGGCTGCCCTTGCAGCAGCCGCCCTCCTCGATGGTCAGCATTCCGCTGATCTTTCCGGCCTGCGCGTTGCGGCGGATGTCCTCCGGGCGATAGACCGGCGCGATCTGGTCGGAATACTTCGCCATGATCCGCTTGAACACATCCACCTCTTCCAGCGCCGTCACCAGCGGGTCTGCGCCGGGGGTCGGGTCGCTCAGGTTCACAAAGGCGGCAAAGCATTGCAGCATGTAGTCGCCCTTGTGCAGCTTTTCCAGATCAATGTGCAGATCATTGGCTGCAAAGCTCTTGGCTTCGCCCCGCCGCTCGGCATAGCGCAGTTCGCTCAGGGTATCACAATGGAGATCAAAGACTTTCATAGATCGTAATCCTTTCGATTGTCATTCCTTCGTACAACCTCTCCGTCATTGCTTCGCAATGCCGCCTCTCCTTGTAGGAGAGGCCTTGGCAGTCCGTGCCGCGTTCCCGGCTTTGCCCAAAGCGCCCCCTTCGGGGGGAGCTGACAGGCGGAGCGAGACGGAGCGGGTTCAAAACAAACTTCCCACCGCATACAGGCTCTTCACCAAATCTTCCCGGTAGAGCGGGTCGTCCGGGTCCAGGCTGTTGAGCACCACGCCGCCGCTCCCTGCGGCACCGGTGGAGTGGATGTACCGCCCCTCGCCCAGATAGAGCGCGATGTGGCCGGGGAAGTAGAGCGCATCGCCGCGCCGAACCTGTTCCTTCGGGATCTCGTGCATGGGCCAGCCCTCCACGAGTCGGGCGTCCCGGTAGATGAGGACGCCGCACTGCATGTAGGCGCTGCTCACGAGGCCGGAGCAGTCGATGCCCCGGCCCGACTTGCCGCCCCAGCGATACTCTGTGCCCAGATACCGTTTGGCCTGCTCGGCCAACGCATTCCGGAACGCTTCCTCGCTGCCGCCGTACCAGCGGTCAAGGGCACGGGGCACAAGCTCTTCGGGCCTGCACCCCTCGGCCAGCGCCAGTGCCTCGTCGAAGCGGCGGCCTGCCTGCTGGGTGAACACCGCCGTCATCGGCCAGCGCACCGGCTCCAGCGCCACAGCCCGGACATAGCCGGTCCGTCCATCCACGAGCCGGACCAGCGCCCAGCCGTCGTGGGGGGCCTCTTCGGGCAGGCGGCGCAGCAGCGCCCCGCGCTCCAGCTCCAGCAGCCGGACGCCCTGCACCTTGGGCAGGGTCAGCACATCGGTCGCGCGGCCCGCCATCACCCATTCGGCGGCAAGGTAGCTCCGCAGTTCCGCTTCCCCGCAGAACTGCAGCTCCGATGCGAACACATAGCCGTGATAGCCGTAAAAGCTGACCACCTCGGCCATCTCCTCCGGCAGCGTTACGCCCTCTGCCGTCACGCCGCCGGGGGCCGTGCGCACCTGGCAGACCTGCCCATACAAACCCTCGTCCCCGATGGTGGAGACGACCCCCGCGTCGCTTTCCTTCGTCGTTTCGGTCAGGTCGTAAATGGTCACCACCGGCCGTGCAAAAATCGCAAAGTTCATGGTTCCGGCACCTCCAACAATTCCAGCAGCTCTTCCGGCTTCATCGACAGGATCGCGCCGTCGGCACTGCCCGTCACCGTCTCGGCCAGCGACTGCTTGGCCTGCTGCAATGCAACGATCTTTTCTTCAATGGTATCCTGTGCAATGAGCTTGTACACCTGCACCGGGTTCTGCTGGCCGATGCGATAGGCACGGTCGGTGGCCTGGTTCTGCGCTGCCACGTTCCACCACGGGTCGTAGTGGATGACGATGTCAGCGGCGGTCAGGTTCAGGCCGGTGCCGCCCGCCCGCAGCGAGATGAGGAAAACGCTCACCTCGCCCCCGTTGAACCGCCGCACCAGTTCGGCGCGGACCGGCTTCGGGGTCGAGCCCTGCAGCGTGAAGTGGCTGATGCCCGCTTCATCCAGACGTTTGGCCAGCAGATCCAGCATGGAGGTGAACTGGCTGAACAGCAGGATGCGGTGCCCGCCCTCCACGGCGGAGGTCACCAGCTCGGTGCAGGCGTCCAGCTTGGCGCTGCCGCCCTCCCAGTTGTCGGCGATGAGGTGCGGGTCGCAGCAGATCTCCCGCAGCCGCATCAGCACGGCAAACACAGCCATCTTGTCTTCGGGCTTGGCCGCCTTGAGCTTTTCGCGGGCATCCAGCACCGCCGCCAGATAGAGCTTGCGCTGTTCTTCTTCCAGCTCGATGCGGTAGATGTTCTCGGTCTTGGGCGGCAGCTCCTTCAGCACCTCCGCCTTCATGCGGCGGAGGATGAACGGCCCGGTCAGCTGGTTCAGCCGCCGCACCGCCGTCGGGTCGTTCTCCTGCACGATGGGCTTTTCGAACCGGGTGCAGAAGCTCTTGTAGGGCGGCAGATAACCCGGCATCAGGAAGGAGAAGATGCTCCACAGCTCACCCAGCCGGTTTTCCACCGGCGTACCGGTCAGCGCAAAGCGCACCCGGCTGTTCACCCGGCACACGGCCTTGTATTTCTGGGTGGTATGGTTCTTGATGGCCTGCGCCTCATCCAGGATGCAGGCATAGAATTTCCGGTCTGCATACAGCGCCTCGTCGCGGCGGAGCAGGTCGTAGCTCGTCACCACAAGGTCTGCCCCCTCCCACTGTTCGGCCAGGGCCGCGCGGTGGGCCGCGCCGCCGTCCACAACGATGCAGCGCAGCTCCGGCGTGAACTTCTGGCACTCTTCGGCCCAGTTCAGCACCAGCGACGCCGGGCAGACGATGAGGCTGGGCAGGGCCTCCTCCCCCAGCTCCTTGATGGAGAGCAGGTAGCTCAGCACCTGCACCGTTTTGCCCAGACCCATATCATCGGCCAGGATGCCGCCCATGCCGTAGCCGTCCAGCGTCCGCAGCCAGCGGTAGCCATCGCGCTGGTACTTTCGCAATACTTTTTGTAAGGAAGCAGGCGGCGTATACTCGCTGTCCTTTACCGCATGGAAGCTGCGGCTGATCCGCCGGAACGCATCGTCGCGGTTGAAGTGGATCCCGCTCTGCCCCGACAGTGCCCGGTCCAGACTCGGTGCCCGGTAAAGAGGCAGTTCCGCGTGGTTCTTACTCAGCTTGACCCCGGAGAGTTCCAGCGTCTCGTTCAGCTCGTCCAGCCCTTCGAACTCCTCGTCCAGCTTGAGCAGGCGGCCATCCCGCAGGCGGTGGTAGCGTTTTTTCTGGTGGAGCGACTTCAGCAGGGCCTTCAGCTCCCCCACCGGGAACGCACCGGTGTCTACTTCCAGGTCGAGGACACTTCCATGCACCGATACCCCCACCGAGATCTTCGGCGGCGGGGCCTGCAGATTGCGGAACGCATCGGTCAGGTAGACTTCGCCCTCGTTCATCAGAACCGGGACGCCCTCGTCCAGAAAGCGGTAGACTGCTTCCTCCTCGGATGCGCTGTACTGCATCGGCCCCGCGCCCGGCTGCAAATACCGGCCCAGCAGGCGGGCAGCCCGGTCCTCGGTGCGGGCATCCCGCAGCAGGCCCTGCGGCGGCGGAGCAAAGGGCGTCACGCGATCCTCGCCGTACAAAAATTCCAGATGGGCGCTCACGGTCCCCATCTGCGGCGCATCCAGATAGAACTGCGTCACCGGCGCCAGCGGGATCTGGTTCAGCAGCAGCCGTTCCGGGTCTTCGATGGTCACATAGCGGCCCAGTTCCGGCAGCACATAGCTGCAAAAAGCAGTAGCGTCCCCGCTCGTAAAGAACAGATTCCTTCCGCTCAGCCCCCGGAACGCAGGCAGCATCCGGGCAGTGGCTGCACGATCTAGCCGCCAGATGGTATCCTCACTGTAAAGGTAATCAAAATCCAGCCCTTTGATCGAGCCCAGCGACGGCCGCACGTTGATCTGCACACCGCCGCGCCGCCGTTCCACCTGGATCGTCAGGGAGGGGATGCCTTCCTTTAAGGCATAGCCGCCCAGCTCGTGCCGGTCGGCATACAGGTTCACAAGGGCGTCGAAGGTCTCTCCCGTCAGTGTGATGCCGCCGGCCGGGCCGGTCTCCGCGTAGCGGCTCGTGGTATAGCCCCGCGTTTCCAGCTGCTGCCGGTTGATGATCTCCCGCCGCAGCAGGTTCAACAGCTGCCGGGCCTCCGGCGTAAAGGCATCCCACCGGTGCTGGAACGCCAGCGATTTTCCGTAGCTGACAACCTGGTTGTTTTCAATATGCGACAGCAGTTCCTCCAGGCTCTTGACCACATAGGGCCGTCCGCCGTCCGAGATGCGGAGCCGCAGCCAGGGTGTGCCGCCCTGCAGCACGGTCAGTTCCGGTTCCAGCTCCACAAATCCGGTGCGCTGGGGCAGGATGTTGTCCTCCACTTCGGAGAGCTCCCCTTCCCGATAGGTGCGCAGCAGGGCGCGGGCCTCCGGATCCGATTCCGGCTCATCGCCCCGCCATTTCCGCCCGAACAGCATTTGCAACCCGGAGGCATAGCTGTCCTTCCGGGCTGGTTCCGGGTCTTCGGGCAGGTTGGCCGTGCCCCGCACGACGCCGGGGATCGCGGTGAGGCCGATCCTAGAAGGACATGATTTCTGCGTCTGCGCCGTTTCGTTTTGATCATACAGCAGAAGCGCCCCGATATGTTTGCAGAACAGGCCGTTGCCATTGTCATTATAGGGGCAGGTACAGCTCGCGCTGACAAAGCTGCCGTTCTGGCGCAGCCATGCCTCAGTCTCATACAGATCGTCTCCGCTGCCCTCCACCTTTGCGCTCAGATGCCGGACTCCATTCTCTTCGGTCTTGCATTCATACGATTCGATGCGTTTCACATATTTTTTTGCCCGCGCAAAGATCGTGCTGCCCAGCAGATACTGGATCTCTTCCATATCCATCCCAGTTTCCCTCCCCCTGCGAGCTCTATTGGTTAAGCATACCGCACCGGTGGGCCAGATGCAAGGCTTTTGCCGAAAAAAAATCCGCCGCCTCTTGAAGAAGAGACAGCGGAAATCGCTCGGCATTCATTCTTTTTCCAGGAAATAGCACACCAGGTCAGTCGGGCCGCGTTCGGCATGGCGCATCGCCTTGTGCTCCACACCCTCATAGACGAACCCCAGCTGTTTCAGTAGCGCACCGGACGCCGTATTATAAGCATAGTGTCCTCCAGTGAACAGCACGGTATCCGTTTGTTCAAAATAGGTCCGCACCACCGCGGCCAATGCTTCACGTGCGTATCCCTTCCGGCGGGCATCCGGTGCAACTTCGATGCCAAGGTCCCAGCCCGGAACAGCCCGTCCGGCGTCCATCATCGAAATCACTGCAACGACCCGCCCGGTCTTCTTTTCCACCACACTGTATCGGGTCTGCCCCGCAAATTTCTGCATCAAGCGGCCATATTCCTCATCCATCGCATCAAAGGCATGGTAGCCTCCGCAGTCCAGCGTGGTCTGCTCGTCCGAAAAAATTGCAAATACATCTTCGGCATCCTCTACCGCAAACTGCCGGAGCAGCAAGCGAGGTGTTTCAATAGGTAAAATGTCCATTTATTTCTCCCAATAGATCTTATAAATATGCGCAAACTGACTGGGGGCGCTCAGAAGAGCCGCGCCATCCGAAAGAACGGTCAGCGTATCGCCTGCCGAAAGCGCCTTGACGTCCACCTGCTCTTCGTCCCGCGTCCGCAGCTTTCCTGAGATGCCGTGGATCACATACTCTTTTCCCTCTGCATCCGAAGCCATCAGCTGGTCGTTTGCCGCATCCAGTGCCGTGATGGTCACAGTGGTCTGTACGCTGTCCGAGGCCAGGATCGCTTCGATCTTCTGGTAAGCGGCCGTTCCACCTGGAAAAACATAGGCCTTTTTCCCGTTCACGAGGCAGATCCGGCGGTCGGGATAGAACGCCAGCCAGAGTTTTACCTCTTCCTCCGTTCCGAATTGCAGGATCACATCCTGAGTACCCGCATCAAATGTGTCCTGGTTGATGCAGGGCAGATAGACCAGGCTGTTCAGATAGTGTCCCAGTGCACCATACAGCTCGGTCAGACGGTCGGTCTGGAAATCGTTCAGCTCTGCATCCCCCAGGAACGCGTCCAAACGCAGTTCTGCCACTGCGAGCAGCTCGCTGTCCCGGATGGGCTTCGTGATCTTTTGATTCCGGTAAACGGCCAGCGAGCCGAATGCAGCTGCCAGAAACAGCACCACTCCGGCCGCAGCCAGAATCCGCTTTTTCTTTTTCGTCACCTTCGCGGCAGCAAGAAAGCCCACAAAACACACGGCAAAGGGCAGCAGACACATGACCCCATCCATTTCCGGCACCTCCCTTACGGTCGTTTCTTTCATTCTACCAGAGCGGGTCCCAAAGTGCAACAAAAAACGCCCTAAGATTTCTCTTAGAGCGTTTCGATCAAGTCGGCGACTACCTATTTTCACAAGCCGTTTCCAGCTAACTATCTTGGGC
>OGLT01001168.1_pt1 | contig 14930 bp, 21 predicted proteins | sample 1572911 | NCBI WGS metagenome assembly OGLT01 (sample SAMEA2582014, study PRJEB24529) | metagenome | biome: Human gut stool | place: China | collected 2011 | reverse complement strand
TATCCGTGCGTTATGGTATTATAATTTTGCAAGGAAAAGCTCCTTGTAAACAAACTGAATGCAACACTAATTGTAAAGGAGTAGTTCACATGAAAATCAAAATCCCGTATGTTGTCGTTACCTGTATTAAAGGCCGTGAGGTTAACGATATCGTTTTTCTCGACACGGCAAGCCGTAAAATGTGCGCCGATATCGTTAAGGCGTCGAATGGCGTGCGCGTCCTCAACACGACCGTGAAGCGGTGTGAGCTGGAAGTTGCCTATGAGGATGTAACCCCCGAGGTTATTTTCACCGAGGTGTGCGCACAGTCCGGTGCTAATATGGCATGGGATGATACCATTTCGCGTTACGTTGATATCCCGGCAGAAAGTGAGGGCGGTAACAATGACTGACCCTTGCACCTGTACCACCCCTACCAACGTTTCGCACGTCATGTTATATGAGGATGCCGCCCAGAACATTTACGGCATTGTGTACGACAAGGACGGCAACGTGTTGAATGTGGTTACCGGGGTAGGCAAGCTTGACCCCCTGCCCATCCGTGCGTTTGAAGAAGCGGCACGGCGCGGTTTCCCGTACTCCCCGCAGTGGAACCCCTGCAATCATGGTGGTAAAACCATGGAACAGATTGTTGCCGAACTGGAAGCACAGCGACATCACATCGCCACGATTTTCACCAATCAATCCCCGACCGCGCTTTTTCCTACTAACGGTGATTCTACTGCAAAGCAGTTCCTGTTGCGTTGGATTTTCTGAAGGTTGAAGATACGCCCTTATAACAAGTAACAAAAAGGAGATATTTATTATGGCTATCACCAAGAAGAACGCAAACTCTGTACCCGAAACTGTAAACGACCGTCCGACCCTGAACCTTACCGGGGCGACCATTCAGGCCGCATATCAGATGAGTGATACTTGCATTGTGTTCACTCTGAACATTCCCGGTGCTTCTTTGCGGGATATGCGTCTTGTGGAGAAAAAAGCTGGCGGTTACTTCATCAGCACCCCGCAGGTTAAGGGCAAGGACGGGCAGTATCACGACCGTTTTATGGTGTATCTGTCTGAAGCAGATGAACAGCGCGTTATCAAAACCGTGCTTGACCACTTTACCGGCACGGGCGAAAAGCGGGACTTTAAGACCCGTTACGAGGTGTAACGAATATGAGCAAGCGGAGCGAAACGCCGCTTGACCTTTACGAGGGCGGCGGCTGGATAAATATTCCAGCTGTCGCCCGTTTGGGTTGTTGGTGTAACATCCTGATAGGTAAGCGGCAAGTTGGTAAGACCTACGGCACACTTAAATATATGCTTGAGAACAACCGGCACTTTCTGTATCTCAGGCGCACAACAACAGAGTTTGACGCTATCACATCCGACCCCGATTTAAACCCATTCTTGCCATTGAAAAAAGCAGGATTTGACGCGGATATTGTAAAGAGTGGCAAAGTCACATATACGGTGGGAAAATTTGAATATGACGAGGACGGTAAGCCAACAAAGTGCATTGAAAAATACGGCATTGGTATGACCTTGCCTAGTATTGCAAATATTCGCGGCTTTAACGGTTCGCAGTTTGAGGACGTGGTATTTGATGAATTTATCCCCGAACGAATTGTTATGAAACGCAAGGCCGAGGGCGACGCAGTGTTAAACGCTTATGTTACCATAAACGGCAACAGGGAGTTAGAGGGGTATCCCCCTCTCAGAATTTGGTTACTTGCAAACGCATTTGATATTGCGTCGCCAATTCTTGTTGAATTGGGTGTCGTGGATGAAATTGCAAAACTTGCGAGGACGGGCAAAGAATGGACGGTTACAAGTTCCGGTGTTTTCATCGGAATGCCAAAAAGTACTGTTGTTTCCGGTAAGCGTGCAAACACTGCGTTCATGCGGCACATGATGAAAAACCCGGATAGCAAATTCTATCAGATGGCAATGGAGAATAAGTTTGCATATAATAATCTTGAACAAGTCCGGCCTATGAATTTGCGCGGCATGAAACCGGAATTTCAGGTTGCGGGGTTGTATTGCTATCAGTACGACGGCAACCACTATTACTTGTGTCAATCCCCGCACCAGTCCCGGGAAATTTATCCTGATACCAACGCGGGTAAACAGGCTTTCAGGCTGGCGCATCCATATTTTCAGACCATGCTTGTATTAAATCAAGTATGGGTATCCGACGTTCCATCTTTGATAAAGATAAAGCAATATCTTGACATTCAGGATTAAATACTGTATTATAATAAGTAGCGGGAGACCCCAAAAGCAAAGCGCCCCGGAAGGGCGTGGGGTTGCATTCTTTGCTTGCATACTCCCGCGTTCTAAGAAATGAGGTGAACGCAATGCTCACATTTTCATATAGCGCAGATAAAGAAAAGTATGTATCCCCGCACTTTCAGGTAAAAGAGTTTCACAGCAAAAAGGACAGTGCAGACCTTGTATTGGTAGATGAACGGCTTGTAGAACTGCTGGAAAACATCAGAAGGTATACCGGCAAACCTGTTATTATCAACAGCGGATACAGAAGCGCGGCATACAATGCCACTATCAAAAACGCGGCGAAAAATTCACAACACGTTCAGGGCAAGGCCGCAGATATCAGAATTGTTGGTGTTACCCCCGCCAAGGTTGCCCAGATTGCAGAGTGCTTTTTGGGTAGTTCCGGTGGTATCGGTATTTATTCGACTTTTACACACGTTGACGTGCGTACCCGTTGCGCACGCTGGAAAGGAGCATACTAATTATGGCACTTACTATTAATGACGTTATTACTTTGGGCAAGATGGGCTTTACCAAAACTGACATTGCCGCATTGATGGGCGCACAGCCCAGCACTCCCGTGCAGACTACTCCCGCGCCTGTTGCGGTATCGAACCAGTTGGCGGCAAATGCAATTCCGGTTAGTCGGTCTGATGGCTTTAACCCCGCTGTTCCGGCGGCGCAGACCAGCGCACCCGCCGCGCCTGATTACGGGGCGTTGGTTGCTGGTCTGGCTGATTTGTCTGCCAAGGTTTCTGCGCTTTCTGTTCCGTCCGCTGGTGTTGTGGGCAACCCCGCCCCCGTCACCAGTGTTGAAGATATCATTTTGGGTGCCTACCAGCCCCAACAGACCGGCACCGATATGCCGGACTTTAGCAAAGGAGTGAATAAGTAATGGCAAATCCCAATATTCCCGCTAAAGCGGGCATGGGTGTTTTTCGCCCGCAGGATATCTATACTATCGCAAACGCGCTGGTAAAGGAAGTAACCGGGCAGACCCCGGCAATCACTGCTGTTGATACCAGTTCTTTCGTCAACGTTGGGCAGATGTGTCTTGACCAGAGCAAAGAAGGCACCTTGCAGGCGCTTTCTAACATGGTTGCCCGCACTATCATTGCAGTTCGTCCCTATTCGGGGCGCTTTACCAGCATTGAAGCAACTTCTCAGGAGTGGGGGTTGTTCATTCGCAAAATCGCTTTTTTCAGCGGCGAGTTTGACGAAACCAAGTTTATCAACACTGCCCAGAACCCCAACACCTTGCGGGATGGTAACAGCGTCGATATGTACAAAATCAAGAAACGGTATCCGCTGGAAATGTACTATACCGGAGAAAGTACCCTGAACCAGCGGTATACCACTTTCCGGGAACAGCTGACAACCGCTTTCCAGAGCGAGGGCGAGTTTTCCGAATTCCTCAACGGCATGATGGTTGAAATTGGCAACGACGTTGCACGATGGAAAACCGCCGAGAACCGCGCCGTTGCGATTAACTTTATGGGCAGTTTGTACAACACCGGCAAGCCCGGGCAGAAAGTCAACCTCACTGAGCAGTTCAATGCGGCGCGTGATACCAACTATACCACCCGCGAACTGCTGACCGTTCACCTTCAGGAATTTTTGTCCTTTTTTGTTTCCTATCTGGAAACCCTGACCGGCCTGTTGGAAGAGTCCAGCGAACTTTACCACCTGACCCCGGTGTGTACCGACGACAACGGCAACACCCTGCACCTGTTCCGGCACACGCCCAAGAGCGAGCAAAAACTTTTGCTGTATCAGCCCCTTATCAACGACGCCAAGGCGTGGGTTTATCCGGCGATTTTCGGGCCGGGTTACCTGTCGTTTGGTAACTACGAGGGTGTGCAGTTCTGGCAGAACATCAACGACCGGTCTGCCGTGTCGGTCACTCCTGCACAGTTTAACGTGAACACTGCAAAACAGGAGACGGGGGCACCCGTTAAACTTGATTTTGTTGTTGGCCTGCTGTATGACCGCCTGGCACTGGCTACCGCTTACCTGCAGGATAGCGTTTACACGACCCCGTTTAACATCAGCGGCGAATACTACAACACGGAACATCACTGGAAGATGAACTATATGCAAGACCCGACCGAAAACGCCGTGCTTTTCTACATGGCAGACGAGGGCGCACAGCCGTAACAAGCCGATAAAGGCCGACCGTAAAAGGCCGGCCTTTTCTTTATATAGAAAGGAAGGTGCACTAATGGCACGCGGAGAATTTCGGGGCGCAGTCCCTGAACCTACTGTAAAGCATGGATATCATTTCCATTTTGGAAACGTTCAGAAACGAACGAACAGCACTAAAATTTTTGATTACACGGTATTGAAGGATGAAGAACGATGCGACTTTAAGAAAGTAACCAGCATGGAAAACCCGGTTATTTTTGTAAACTTGAATAGTCTTAACATCTCCCCGCAATGGAATTACTGCCACTGCGAGGAAACGGAAAGTTACTATTGGATACGTGATATCTCAGTGGGTGTATATGGACGCGGAACCGCGAACATCTGGCAATTCACGCTGGAACTTGACCCTCTGGCGACATATCGGAGCGAGATTTTAAAAACCAAGGCGTTCATAGAATACGGTTTTAACAGCGACGCAAGCGGTGCACAGTATCGTTTACAGGATACCCGGCAGAACGTGGCAATGAAGCCGACCGTGACAAGTCTTGAAGTAGATACCTGTCCGGGTACTATTAACGCGCAGGGAGTATATATTCTTTCTGCCGTTGGTAAAAGCGGTTTACAGGCCTATGCCTTATCTAAAGCTCAGATGACTTCTTTGCTGGCTGTTATTTCTACCACATGGAAGGCAGAAACTACCGCTATGGTAAGATGGGAAGTGGCACTCCCCGAGTTTATGAATAAACTTGTTTTTGGCGGCAACGCAACCGAGAATATCCGCTCTTGCATCTGGATACCTGTTGACCCCTCAGAGGTTGGAACTGGTGGCGGGCTTATTACTCTAGGGCAGTTTGAAACCGGCATTACTGCTCCTGTAGTGTCCGCAAACTCTAACAAGGTGCACGTTATTGTTATTCCTATTCCGTGGCCTGCCGACGACTGGAAACGGTTGAATTGTCAGATACAGCTGTACGTACCATTCATTGGCGTTATTGGTATTCCGGTTGACCAATGTAACAACGCAAGCTTTATTACCGTTATCACGGCGTTTAGCTTTATTGACGGTGGTGTTACCGTTAAAGTACAGTGTGGAGATTATACCATTTATACCGGTTCTACCAACATTTCCGCGCCGTATGGTATCGGTACATCAAACATCGACCCTATCAAGTCACTGTCCGGCATTGCAACCGCAGTAGGCGGCGCGCTGACGTTTGGCGGTGGTATCGGCGCGGCGATTGCTGGCGGTGTTTCCGGTTTGGGAGCAGTGGCAACCGGTGCGGCGCAGTTGGGCGAGGGAGTACGGCAGACTATCAGCGCTGTAAACCAAACTGTTGGAACTTTGGGCGGTGCATCACAGGTATATTTGCCGCTTAAGGCAAAGCTAACCTTGTTGTACTATCCACCCATTGACGATGCAGGCTATCAGGGCTTATATGGTTATCCTGTTATGCGTGTATCGACCCCGGCAAACGGGTATTGCAAAACGCGCGGTTTTAGTTGCCAACCCAAGGGCGCAAAGCCTGATGAAATTGCATACATCAACGCGGCGATGGATTCAGGCGTATTTATCGAGTAAAGGAGATGACTATAAATGTATCAGTGTTACGATGGGCATTACGATTGTACCCCGATGCCGTGCGGCAATTTTGACCGCACGTTTTCGACGGACGCGCTGACGTATTGGGAGCGCTCATTTTTCCAGCGTATGCGCGGTATGTTCGAGTTTACCGGATTACCGGTAGCAAGTGAGGGGCAAATTGCGTGGGATTATGATGCTTTTTTGTATCAGTTGTTCCGTATGGGTTATGCAGTTGTCTTTCAGTCCAAAAAATACGGCGTTGTTGTTCAACCGGGAGTTCCGACCGGGTACGGTCTGCAATTTCAACCGCGCGGAATGCAGATTTCCACCCCGTTCTTTAATTTCCCCCGTTCTCTGGAAATTGGCAGAGAATGCGGAGTTATTAAACTGACCCCCGACTATCGCGGCGCGTGGGATATTATTCTGAAATACGCACGCGAGATGCAGTTGGCAGAAATTGCTATTCGGCAATCTGCGCTAAATTCCCGGTTTGCATACGGCGCGTTTGCCAAGGACGATAAACAGAAACGTTCTCTTGAAATGCTATTTAACAAACTGGCAAACGGTGAACCCGCTATCATCGTCAACGCGGATTTGAAAAAGTCCATCGGTGCGGGAAGCAAAGATGAATCTTACGAACTGCCCATTATGCAGTTTGACCGTGATTTGTCCAAAAATTTTATATTGCCTGATTTGATGGAATATCGGCGAAACATTTTGTGCGACTTCTACCGAGAATTGGGAGTATCCGTTCAGCCGAACAAAAAAGAGCGCATGGTTGTACAGGAGAGTAAAGCCGCTGACGCGGAGACGTTCAACCGCCGGGAAGTATGGAGAATCACACTGGAAAAGTCTCTTGATATTGTAAATAGGATGTATGGCACGACTATTGATTTTAAAATCGTTGAGCCTGATTTGTCGGAACTGCAAGACGATACACAGGAAAGCGAGGTGCAGAAAGATGCTGGTAAATGAGTTAGTGGGCGGTTGCAATCTGGAAGCTATGTTGATGGTTGACCCGGATTTGTTTGCAAATATGGTTGTCCCGGACGGCGTGGAAAAAAGCGGCGTTATTGCCGCTATCCGCAGGGCGCACGGTTTAGCACCTCTGTATCATCCTGACCCATTTTGGATGAAGTCGGAGTTATACTGGTGGAGCAGGGAAAATTTGCCCATCTGGAAAAAACTCTTTGCAACGACCCAGTTAGAATATAACCCTATCTGGAATACTGACATGAGCGAACGCACCCGGGACACCACCGAAACGACCCGGGACACGTCCGAACAGACTACCCAGCATTCACAGGGCGGGGCGCATGACCAGAAACAGCACGCAGACGACCGGCATATTATGGAGACAACCGGGAATCTGTATCATGAAGATACCAAAGATAAGGGATACACCACCGACAACACAGCGGGACACGGTGAAACAACCGCAGACGAGACCCGAAACACTGCCGGTAGCCTGAACCGTCTGACAACCGGAAACCGAAACACGGTACATGATGAAACCATGGCCGATAAAGTCAAAACCACGAAAGACGGTACAAGCAAAGTTATTAACGACGTTTCGGCAGAGAACGAAGCGGAGTATCAGCCCTACGACCAGACCAACACAACGACCCATGAAGAGGGCACAAGCGATGAGACCCGAAAAACCGACTGGACGGAAAAGGAAGATACGACCGGAACCCAGACCGACGGAAACACCGAGGATATGACCGACAAACAGGCCACCACCTCAGATACTATTGGCAGAGCACACGGAACCTATGGTGATACCGGCAGTACAGACGGGCACGGGCACACCGAGCGGCAGAACGCAGACCGGGGAACCGCTCAAGAAACTGCCGTTAACGCCCATGATGAACACGCACACGGTATGACCACCGGCAAAGAGACGGAAACAGTAGTCATGACCCATGAATACACAAAGGGCGGTAATATTGGCGTCACTACTACCCAACAGATGATTGAAGCAGAACGTGAAAGCGTCCTGTTTAATATCTATCAGGTCATTGCAGATTCTTTCCACAGAACTTTCTGTCTTGACGTTTACTAAAAGGAGTGGTATATTATGTATACAGAGATTTTGTGCGCGGTCATTTCGGGTGCTGTTACACTGGTAGGAGTGTTGATTGCCAATAGCAAGTCCCAAGCGGTGACGGAAACGCGGTTGGATGAACTGACCCGGGAAGTTCGTGAACATAATCACTTTGCCCAGCGCGTCCCCGTGCTGGAAGAACAGATAAAAGTGGCAAATCACAGAATTGATGATTTAGAAGAAAGGAGCAAGTAAATATGAAACTGCACATCAAACCGGAAACCGTTGCAAGAACTTTTGTTCTCATGCTGGCACTGATTAACCAGTGCTTGAGCGCGGCGGGCAAGTCCCCGTTACCTATCAATAATGAGACGTTGGAGCAGTTCATCACTGCCGGTATCACGACTGCCGCCGCGCTGTGGGCGTGGTGGAAGAACAACAGTTTCACACAGGGGGCTTTGCAGGCTGACGCATATCTGGCAAGCCTGAACCGCAGAAAGTGAGGGGGTAATTATGGATTATCCGTTCTGTGCAAACCCGGGCTATACCCCCGGTGACCCCGCAATGTATGATTTACGGTGGTTGGTATCTCAGGTGCAGAGCCTGACCGCCCTAGTTCAGGGACTGGCAAAAGGACAGGAAGCGCAGGGCGGCAACGTGACCGCGCTTAACTCTGCCATGGCTGACCTTGCCGCCGCCCAGAAATGTATCAACGCACGACTGGATGCCGGAGACTTTGAAAATGAGAAGTTTCTGGAATGGGCAGACAAGAATTTACCTGCCATGGTCTGCGAGATGGTACACTTTGTATGGTTCGGCCTGACCCCCGACGGTCATTTCTGTGCATACGTCCCCGCAAATTGGGGGTGGTTGACCTTTAATACCGGCACGGACATTACCGAGCCTGAATACGGTCACCTTATCATCACATACTAAGAAAGGAGAGATATAAACTATGAGTTGTAAGGACAAGCATTGTCACCCTTACCCCATTGAACCGGCACCTTTTGCACCCGGCAGTTGCGACCCGCACCCGCCTTGCCCGCCCAGACCGCCACGCCCGCCTTTTAGGCCGGAGTGTCCCCCGTCTCAGTACGTAGGCAGTCGATACGTGCCCATCTTTGCCGACCCGCTGGAATGGGACATTCACCGTAGTTATGAATCCCTGACGATTGTTACCCACGACAACGAGAGCTATACCAGCCGTTGCAACGTTGGCCCCGGTATCGACATCACCAACGAACGATATTGGGCAAAGACTGGCGCTTATAACGCACAGGTGGAGCAGTACCGCACCGAGGTAAAAGACCTGTCGTCTCAGGTTACGGGCTTTGCATCCGACAACGCCGCATTCCGGGAGAAAATCGACCAGTTCACCAAAGACAACGCAGAGATGAAAAACACCGTTGCCAAGAATGACGCGCGTGTTGATAACCTTGCGGAGCGTGTCGCAACTGCCGAAACGGAAATTGACGAATTGCAGGCAACCACCGCACAGCATACCACCGAACTTGCAAACCTTCATGCCAAGGACGAGGACTTGCAACGGCAGATTACCAGCAACGACGGCGCTATCGCCGCCCTTCAGGCAAAGGACACTGCACAGGATGCCCGCCTAGATGGCTTTGATATCAAACTTAAAAGCCATGATGCAAGCATCGCGCAGAACACGGCAGATATCGCAAAGACCGTCAAGAACATTCAGGACAATGCCGCAAACATCGCAGTCAATGCCCGGGAACTGGCAAACCATGCCGAACAGCTGAAAGACCATGAAGCCCGGTTGACTTCCCAGCACAAGGAGATTGCGGCGAACCGTAGTGATATTTCGTCTCTGCGTTCCGACCTTACCGAGGATGAAGCCAAAATTGAATCCAACCGGGATGCAATCGCGCACGTTCAGGAAAACGACGCACGGCAAGATGGGCGAATCGATGCTCTGGAAAAACGCACCACGACCGCAGAAAAACGGCTTGATGGGCTGGATACCAAAACCGACGCTACCAATACCGCGCTGACCGAAGAAGTCAAACGGGCAAAAGCCGCCGAGACGGCGAACGGTCAGCTTATCGCTACCAAATCCTCTATTTACGTCGCCGCCACCGAGCCTGAATCCTTTAACGGTAAAGACCTGTGGTTTGATATTTCTTAACAACAGAAAGGAGCACTATTATGACGAACAATTATGACGGCTATCTCAAGTACAAGCAGGAAAACGGCGATATTGCCGTTCTCTTCCCGAAAACCAAGGTTGCAAATGTTGCGGGCGCGGCTACTGCTGAAAGCGTTGCCGCTCTGTCGAGCCGCGTTGACACTATCGACGCGAACGTGACCCAGAACACCCACGACATTGCCGACCACGGCACGCGGCTGGATACCCTTGAAGCAAAGGGCGGGTCTACTGATACCACTATCACCATGCTTACCGGGGACGTGGCACAGGCCAAAAAGGACATTGCCGCGAACACCGCCGCCATCGCCAAGGAAACGTCCGACCGTAAAGCCGCTAACACCGCACTGGATACCCGCGTGAAAACGCTGGAAAGCGGCGCTCACAACCCGCCCCAGCTTTACATCTCTGCCACCGAACCCGCCGCGCTTAAGGCGCGTGACTGGTGGTTTGATACCTCTGCGACCTGATTAACCGGCCTAATACTTTAAGAAAGGAGCTTTTAATATGCCTAACGGTATTTTGAAATACAAACAGGATGACGGCTCTATTGTGGAGCTTACCCCCGTTGGGGTGGACACTGAAGCACGGGCACTTGCAACGACGGAAGCCGCCCGCGCCAAGGCCGCAGAGCAGAAACTGGAAAACGATAAAGCCGACAAGAGCGCCATTCCTGACGTGTCGGCTCTGGTTACGAAGGAAATATACGACGCAGGGCAGGCCGCACAGGATGCAAAAATTGCGGCTCTGAAAGCCGTTACACCCGATATTCTGCCGTATTTGTTCGACAGAATCAGCGTTTCGAGTGCTATCTACTCAAGTGTAGCTACCTCGTATGCTGTAGCTTATATCGACCTCCCTTGGCTTCACAGTCAGAACCACCAGTTGACGGCGCGTCTGTCCGGTGGGTTGGGGTTCTATGTTGTTAACCTCAGTGACGGTTCGGTGCAATCCGTAGACAACGGTAGTATTACCGTCTTTGCAAGGTGCGATTCTTCCAAACCTTATCATGTAAACGTTGGGTTCCAGCTTTCGGTACCCATTGCCGCAAATACCCCCTATCTGGTATATTCGACTTCCGCGTTTGTTGTTATCGAGTAATACCAATCAAACATAGCGCCCCGCGAAAGCGGGGCGCTTTTCTATGTTCCACATGGAACATTAACCCGTTCTTGTTTCCTCAAAATCCGGTAATTTGCCGTTGACCTCATATCGGCGCGGGGTCATAACGACCCATGACGCGGAGACAGACGGCTTTGCAAAGTCCGTGCGATGCTTTATCGGGCTGTTGTGATAGGTCAACATCTGCCCGCCTGCATCTTCAATAATAAGGAAGTCGTTCAAATTATTGATATCATCATTGAGGGCGGCAACGCCCTCTCTTTTGCCAACGCCTGCAATCGTACTTTCCAGAACGTTATCACAAGTACGCGCGGCATAGCATTTTGCGTGCAAAAATCTAAATTCCTTGTATCCATAATCTGCTTGCGGGTGTTCATCCTCTGCAATACCGATAAAGATTTTCTTTCCGTCTTTGCGCTCTACCACACATTCACGTTCTACACACTGACGTCTTACTTCATTGTTGTAAAGTTCTACACCGGGACACTTTGCGCCCTGAAATTTACAGCTGTCCGTATCCCAGTAAATGACATTTTCCCAACCAACTATTTTTAATAGTTGCCACAACTTGAGACGGGTAAGGGATGCCGTCCACAAACCCCACAAAAACGGAAATTTATTGTCTTGACTTTTGGCAACTTCATCCGGGGTTTTGCTGTCCAGATTTGTCTCCCAATCCGTCCGTGTAAATTCGATATCATCACTAATTTCTGCGGCGTATTCATCGCGGATTGTTTTTTGTGCACACGCGCCGAAAATGGTATTGACACAGATTTTACTAAACATATAATCGGGGGTTCCCTTCATCGTCTCTTTAACACGGAACTTCTCAAAAATGGCTTTTCGAAAGGACGTTGGCAGATACGCAAGACGAAAGCAAATACTTTCCATTGCAACCATGTTATCAAATGTATATGCCTCTCTAATGCGTTGCCAATCATTGGAATCACAGTATAGATAAATACCATCCGCACCAAGCAAGCGCCCATTGTCTACACCGCGTTCTCCTTCAATCGCGGCGCACTTGCTGACACTAATTACAGGGTCGGGGCATTCAGGTTTTATTTCTGGATTGACTAGCAATATCTTTGCGACCCATCCGAATCCGTTATCAATCAGATTTTCCATATCCTCTATGGACGTTTCGTCCGGTAAGTCAATGGGATGCCCCGCCGGGAATTTCCACAACAATTGTTGCGACGGATGAGCGCTTTTAAAATCGTAGCTGTTGCAATCTGTATAGGTACGCCCCGCACGCCAACGCGTGCCGTGCGTGTCGCCGCCTGCCATTGCCTTATAACACAGACGCATTTGCCGTGCGTTCAACTTGAGTGCATCCATCCGACGGCGACAGTTTTGGTCATGGGATATCTCAGAATTGACCGCCTGAATTACCATGCCTGTATTAGTAAGGGGGATTGACGCGGCATTATAGCCGCGTTCTTTTTTCAAACGTTCGATTGCTTCAAATAAGCCTAGCACATCATTAACGCAATATGAAAATTCAGTATCATCTAATGCAGTATCAGGGGTGCGATATATGGTATAATCCAAGTCCCCTTTTAGTTTTGCGTGTGTGCATCCCTCAGTTGCACGGGCAAGGGATTTTTGAAACAATTTCAAACTGTCCCTAAACTCGATTCCGTTATCAAACTCAAGATATAGGGGTTTGCGGCTTTTTGTATACAGTGCTTTGCAATCGCCCCAGCGGTCACACAACATCTGGATTAAATATGTATACTCATAACCCAGATTATGCACATACACAACAAGCCTGTTCTTTTCGCTGATATGCCATTTATCAACAAGCTTTTCCATAATTTGTGCCCAGTCCTCAAAATATCGCGGGACTACCACCGCGCCGCCAACGCAGGTTTGAAAACTGTATGCAAACCCGTCCGCGTCGCTATTAGTTGTTTCGATATCAAACGTGCAAGTTATGTCAAGATACTTTTTACCAAAATACTTGCGCTCACCGCTGTTAAGCTTTTTGCGGCCTTTTGTAACTGTTTTGGGACGCTTGAGCATCGGCAAAAATTCCGCTATATTTTCGGCAATGGGTAAATCCTGACTGTAACGCATTATTGATTCCTCTTTTTACCGTGCTTGCGTAATGACTGCAAGAGCGCCGCGCCCTCTTTTCGGTCACTTTCTACCATCTGACCTAGTCTTTGTTGTTGCGTTCGTTGTTGCCGGATATCCTCTAGACTACCATCAGCGGCGCGGCCTGACATGATTTCTTCATAGATGATATCTGACCCAAGAAGATTTTCCCATTCAGCAGACATATATTTTTCAAACAGTGCGGACAGGTTTGCAAAGTCACCTTTAAAACCCGCCACTTGCGCGGCTTTTGTCAAACGCTCTTGATACTCCCGCACGCCGCCAACAGTAGACGTTGGCGCGGTAATGAAATCGCGGAGTTGTGCAAATTCTTTTTCTAGCTCCTGACGGGATGCACTTGCTACTTTTTCCCGATATCGCGGAATATCCTTGCCTGTCTGACGTGCCGCACGCTGATATGCGGATTTTGTGTATCCGGCCTTTTCCAACGCTCTTAAACGATTATTTGCCGCCTTTGCGGCGCGGTTAACGATACTGCGTAACTCATCGGTTGTGTATGCCTTTGTGGGCTTTTCGCCCTTTGCATAGTCCCCCCAAGGTTTGGCGCGAAAAGGGCGACCCTTGCCGCCCTGTTTACGCTTTGCTTTGTTTTCTTTCTTGTCTTTAAGTTTCGCGGTTTTCCGCTGTTTGGCGGCTTTCTTGTTGGACGCGCCACCCGTCTTTTTACGGGCTGTTTCGCCTTTGGGCTTGCCCTGCACAAGCCCGGTTTGCGTTTTGGCTTTCTTCATCCGGTATCACACCCCTTTCTTATTGAAATACTGAATGCGGATATCGCCGTTGGAAAGTTCCGTCATATACGGCCTGTTGCCGTTTGCTCTCAGATAGTTGTACAGGTTGCGAATACCCGCGTTGCTGTACGCCTGTTTCGTTGCGGCAATGACCTTGTAGCCACTCAGGCGAACACGTTCGCCGTCTTTCATCTGACCAACATTAACTGCCTGTTTGTCCGTCCAGTCCAGTTCATACAGATGTAACATTCTCATTATTGTAAATCCCCCTTATTGTAATATGCAACTATATCAATCTTATCCTTAGTGTGACCGGAACTATTATCTTTTGCTTTGCGCTTGAGCACCGCGCATTCCCCGCAGTAGTCCAACCAATAGATAAAGTTGTTAGTCTCGTATGGTTCATCCGGGTGTGAAAGCACCCGGTTTTCTACCGTGTCAAAATTGGAAGTGCTGATGTATTTAATCATGGTGCCTATCTCTCCTTTCAATTGAACGGCGTAACCTCTTCATGAATCACCGTATCACCGGCCTTATAAGTCCGGTAAAAGTGCGAATTACCATCAGCATCTACATCTCTAGTATATTCGTACCGACCAATTTTAACATGGTCATTTTCAACCAGTTCCATGAATGCAATCAAATTTAATGCTGTTCGTTTCATAGTTAACCCCTTTTCTGTTTGGCGTGCTTCTTTCGGTGGGTTTCCCCACCTGTATAATACCAAATAATTGTTAACTCTGTATTAAC
>OGLT01001130.1_pt1 | contig 15516 bp, 12 predicted proteins | sample 1572911 | NCBI WGS metagenome assembly OGLT01 (sample SAMEA2582014, study PRJEB24529) | metagenome | biome: Human gut stool | place: China | collected 2011 | reverse complement strand
GGTATCGGGAGGTAGAGTTCTTTTGTTACTTTTCTTGCTCATGAAAGAAAAGTAAGCATAAAAATGTAGGTGTTCATTTCTTTGGTGGCAAAGAAACGAATCAAAGAAAACCACCGCAGATAAAATTTTAGCTTTGAAAAAATATATAGGCATTCATTTTCTTTAGTGGTAAAGAAAACGAAGCAAAAGAAACCACTCTCTCACGCACTTTTTATGATAACCTGATGGCTACCGTAAAAAATGCTAAAATGCGGGAGATATTTGGTGTTATTTAAGATTTCTTTTTATAAATAAGTATCTACCTATCATTTTGAAGTAAATAATATATTTTACTTATGAATGCATATATGATAATATAAGGTCAAGGTTGAACGAGATGTTAATTAAGAAACTATAAATAAGATAATTTATGAAAGAAGGCTTTATATTATGATTAGAAAAGTTCCTGTACCTACTGCTGGGGTGATGCTTGGATTGGCGGCTCTTGGCAATTTGCTTGCACCATATTCTATGATTTTGAAATATGCTTGCGGTATTAGTTCTGCGTTTTTAGGGGTGTTGTTATTTAGCAAAATTATTTTACATCCGCAGATGATGAAAAATGATTTGAATGGAAATTCTATTTTTGCCAGTGTGTTTGCTACTTTCTTTATGGCGATTATGCAACTTTGCACTTATACTTTTCCGTTTGCACCTATAGCTAGTGAAGTAGTTTGGTATGGGGCGATTTGTGGTCATTTTATGTTGATGGCGTGGTTTACTTATCGCTATATCATCAATTTTGAATTAAGAGATGTTTTTCCAACATATTTTATAGCATATGTAGGTATCGTGGTAGCGTCTGTTACAGCGCCTACTTTTAATCACCACAATTTAGGTGAATATATTTTCTGGTTTGGTTTCAGTATGTATATGATATTATTCGCTCTTGTTACTATCCGTTATTGCAGTAAACATGCAATCGCTGAACCAGCAAAACCTTTATTTTGTATCTATACTGCACCAATGAGTTTAAGCTTAGCGGGTTATCTTGCTTGTGTTGCTGATAAATCTTTAATCATGATTGTGATTATGCAGATATTAGCTCAAGGATTATTTGTGGCAGTGCTTACACAGATGCCAAAACTTTTAAAATTAAAATTCTATCCTAGTTATGCAGCATTTACTTTCCCATTTGTTATCACTGCGATTGCACTTCGTCAGACTGTTAGTTATTTAAATGAAATCAATATAGCAGTACCTAGCATTTTAAATTATCTAGTAGTGGTAGAAACTATCTTAGCTACAGCGATTGTAGTCTATGTATTCATCAGATATTTGAAATTCTTACATGAACAAATGATTGTAAATATGGGGGATAGAGCAAAAACTGTTTTTAGTACTATAACTAATATTGTTAAATAATGAAGCCTTCAAAATTCTAAGAATATACCTTAATGATTTAGGTTTAGACTCTATGTCTAAACCTTATTTTTTTGCTTTTTGATAAAAATAAAAAAGAAGCTATCTCAATGGATAGCTTCTTCTTTAACAACAACACAATAAAAAGAGAGCTGACATCGGCAAACATCAGTTTATTCTCTTCTTTGTTTATTATACTACAATGAATATGGCAAAACAAGTTGAATTAATTTAGATATTATATTAGGTATTATAATTGATTTGTTTTAACTAAGGACTGGATATTATTATCAAAAAGCATTTTGCCAAATAGTCTATAGATGGTATAATATAGCTATTGTTTTTAACTATTTATAATTTGTATATATAAGAAAGGATGGAAATGAATGGTTGAATCAGCATGGTCGCTATTGCCTCCGATAATTACCATAGTATTGGCTTTGGCGACAAAAGAAGTATACATGTCGTTGATTGTGGGTATCTTTGTAGGGGCTTTAATGTTCACAGGCTTTGATTTATTAGCTGCTATTGATACATTTTTTGCAATTATGTCCGATAAAGTTGGCGGAAATGTATATATTTTAGTATTTTTGGTCTTATTAGGTATTATTGTAGCAGCTATTGCTCGCTCTGGTGCTTCTCGTGCTTATGGTGAATGGGCAGCAAGTGCAATCAGAGGAAAACGCAGTTCCTTACTCGTTACTTCTATCTTAGGGGTAGTTATCTTTATCGATGACTATTTTAACTGTTTGACTGTAGGTACAGTTATGCGTCCTGTTACTGATAAATTTAATGTAACTCGTGCAAAACTCGCTTATATCATTGATGCTACAGCAGCACCAATTTGTATTATCGCTCCAGTATCTAGCTGGGCAGCAGCAGTTAGTTCTTCACTTCCAGAAGACAGTGCTATTGATGGTTTCTCCTTATTCTTGCAGACAATTCCTTTTAATATGTATGCATGGTTTACTATTATCTTTATGTTGTTCTTGATTTGGACAGGTAAAGATTTTGCTGCTATGAAAACTTTAGAGAAAAAAAGCGGTGGCAAATTAATTATTCCTGAAGAATATAAAGAAGAAAAAATGGAAGCAGTAGGTAATGGTAAAATCTTAGATTTATTATTACCACTTATCGTTTTAATCGGTGGTTGTATCTTCGGCATGCTTTATACTGGTGGTATTTTAGAAGGTGCTAGCATATCTGATGCTTTTGCAAATTGTGAATCTGCCAGAGGTCTAGTAATTGGTTCCTTTATCGCTTTAGTATTCACATTTTTACTCTATGTACCACGTGGGGTGCTTCGCTTTGGTAAATTCTGTGAATGTTTTAACCAAGGTTTTAGAGCAATGACTCCAGCTATCTTTATTTTATGTCTTGCTTGGAGCTTATCTGGTGTTTGCGGTGAAGATTATTTAAATATCGGTGGTTATGTTGGCGGTATTGTATCCAATAATGCTACTGTAGGTATGTTCATGCCAGCTGTATTCTTCCTTGTAGCTATCGGTCTTGCTTTTGCTACTGGTACTTCTTGGGGTACATTTGGTATCTTGATTCCTATCGCACTTGCTGTAGTATCTACTGATCCTCATCTTTTAGTGGTTACAGTAGCAGCAGTATTAGCTGGTGCTGTAGGTGGTGACCATGTATCACCAATATCTGATACAACTATTTTGGCTTCTGCGGGGGCTCAATGTAGTCATATTGACCATGTAAGTACACAGGTTCCATATGTAATCGTAGTAGCTAGTTGTGCATTTGTAGGTTATTTAGTAGCTGGTATTGCTGGTAATGGCTGGATCGGTGTAGTATCTGGTTTTGTTTTATTAGCTATAGCTATGACTTATATTTATAAAGTTTTAATGAAAGATTAAGTGATAATATTTTCAATAAATGTTAGGATAAACTAATTTATTCTAACATTTATTTTTTATAAGCATATATTAGAAAAATAATTTCATTAGTAAATATATAAGCATTAATAGTGTTAGTTATTTTATATGAAAAAAAGCTTCATATTTAAAGGCTTGACGCATTTTGACTATATGTATAAAATAGAACTTAATGAAAAAGGAAAAGTCAATACATAGAAAGAATATGGAGGAATTTTATGTATAAAAAAGTGATAGTAACAACGGCAATATTATCCATGATTGCTGCTACTTCTTTTGCAGCTGATAAGACGGATGATAATACATTGTATATGGGATTGAATAATGTACCTATAGAGGTAGGGGCAGATGATACTGCTATTTTTAAACCAGCAGCTATAACTTCTATATCGGATTATAATAAACATTATCGTTTATATAAATACGATGTTATATCAGTGCGTATAATCGGTTTTAGAGATGCGCAGGGCTTAGACAATATCATGATAGGTACAGATGGTTATGTAAATCTGCCTTATGCTGGTTCTGTAAAACTCTCTGGTCTCACTATAGAAGAAGCTAAAACTGTACTTATGCAGAAATTCAGTAAGTATTTGAAGATACCAGATATGTCAATTATTGTCACTTCTTATGGACCACGTAAAGTTCAAGTATTAGGCGAAGTAAATAAACCAGGAACGGTAGAACTTGCTTCTGATGATATGAATGTGACCAATGCTATATCTAAAGCAGGCTGGGTTACAACGTATGGTCGTATAAAAAAAGCGCAAGTAATTCGCATAATTGATGGCACTATGTATATAAGGGAAGCTAATATTAAAAATTACATTGAAAAACATGATATCACACAGAATTTAGCATTAGAAGATGGCGATATTATATTTATTCCTAAATCTAATAAAATTGATTTCCATCAAGATATTTTACCACTTCTCAATCTTTATAATACTTATAAGGCAATTACAGATTAATAGGAGGGCAAAGAGTGGATAATATAAATAATAATGATAATACAATTGATTTAAGAAAATTATTTTCTATAGTAGGAGAGCAAAAGAAAATAATCATACCTATTATAGTGATTTGTACAGTGCTCGCTATTGTGATTGCATTTGTATTGCCAAAAACATATCAATCTAATACTTTAGTACGTATTAAATCTTCGGGTTCATCTAATTTATCTGGCTATGCAGCAATGGCAGCAGGTTTTGGTATAGATGTTGGAACATCATCTGTTAATCCTGATAATTATATAGGGCTTATGAAATCTAGAGAAGTATTAGAGCCGATTATGGCACAGGTGGATATGCCGGAAGAAGATAGAGAAAAACTTACTACAGAAGATTTCATTAAAAAATATTTAGAAATTACAAATACAAAGAAAACAGATTTAATCAATATTACAGCTTATGGCAAAACGCCAGAAGAAGCGCAGATGATCTCTCAAGCAGTAGCAGATAATTTCCTTACGTTGATGACAAATTTGAATAAGGAAGATAATTCATCAGTACTTAAATTTTTAAATGACCGCATGAGCATCGCTAAAGACGAAATGGAAACAGCAGAAAATAAATTGCAGGCATATCAACAGGAAAAAGGCATTTATTCTCCTAATGACCAAACTAAAGCTCTCGTTGATAAACTTGATGATTATGATAAAAAGATTGCTCAATTAGAAGCACAAGAACAGGCTAATAGTGCTAAACTTCAAGATGTGACAGGACAGTTAGAACAGCAAAATAGCTCTTTACTTGAATATAATATTTCCGATAGTGATGCTATTATGAATTTGCGTACCGCCATCGTAAATAAACAAGTTGAACTTGTAGGATTGCAACAGCGTTATACAGAAGAACATCCTGATGTAATTCGTGCTAGAGAAGAACTCGCTGAACTTAAAAAATCCTTGGATAGAGAAATTCAAAGTGCTGTAAATTCTAAGAGTGCTACACTTACACCAGTTCAGGGTAATCTTTTAATGGAAAAAGTGCAGACAGAAACTGCAGAAGCGGTAACAAGTGCATCGCTTGATGCTTTAAAAGCAAAACAACAGGAAGCAGAAGGCAATATGTCTACATTATCTGCTGATAGTGTGGAATATATACGTCTTTTAAGAGAAAAAAATATAACTTCAGAGGTATATACAAATCTTGTAAAAGCATATGAAAATACGCGAATCCAAGAAGCACAAGAGTCAATGGATATTCAGGTAATTGATGCAGCTAATTTACCAAGAGAAGATATGCCAGCTAAGCCAAAGAAAAAAATTATTGCTGCAATTGGTTTTGCTTTAGGTATTATAATTTCTTTTGGTTATACATTATATGTGTATAATAAGAGATACGGTTTATAATGGAAAAACAGCAGGGGGTGAAAAATGATGAATGAAGAATTTTTACAAGAACGAATTTCTAATTTAGATCGTATAGCACATTATATAATTCCTCTAATCACAGCAGTAGGTGATTATATAGCGATTGTTCTAGCGGAAAAAATTGTATGGGAATTGACGAAATTTGTTTTAGGTGAAAATTTTAATTTAATTATACCGAAAATGTATTTTTACATTTGGATACCTGCTGTATTTATTTTCTTTTTATTTTATGCTAATGCGCATAAGCGTATGATACCGTATTTTGAGGTGATTAAAAATACTTTTTGCGCTATATTTTATGCTACTGTAGCAGCGATATTTATTTTATATTTAATTCACAGTGTAAATGATTTATCGCGATTTTTTGTGATTACTTTATTTATAATATCATTTATTTTGGTATGTGTAATACATCAGGTTTTAATAATTATTTTTAATAAAATGGATATCTTAAAGGAACCTGTATTATTTATTGGTGCTAATGAGCAAACAAAAATAATCATAAATTTTTTTAAACATAACAATTGTTTTGGTGTGCGAGTAATAGGGGTAATGAGTGAAAAATTTGCTGATGATTATATATATGATATAAAGAAAACAGTGGAAGTCATACAGAAAACAAAAGTAAAAACAGTGATAATTTCCTCGGCCAATATAAAAAAGATGTCTAAAGTGGTAACGGATATTCAGCCATTTGTTAAAAATATTGTATTTACCCCTAACTTAGCTAATATACCGATTGCTAATATGGAAATAAATAAATTGCCAATAGAAAATGTAGTACTTCTAAATGTAAAAAATAATTTAGCACTTAAACGTAATAAAATTATTAAATACATTTTTGATATGGTATTGACAATTATAGGGACTATATGTATTTCACCTATTTTAATTTGCATTGCTATATGGATTTATAAAGACTCACCAGGACCAGTTATTTTTAAACATATGCGTGTAGGTAAAGATGGTAAAATATTTCCATGTTATAAATTTCGTTCTATGTGTGTGGATGCTAAAGAAAAATTAGAGGAATTGTTGAAAAACGACCCTGAAGCACGAGCTGAATGGGAACGTGATTTTAAATTGAAACATGACCCACGTATTACGAAATCAGGTGCATTTTTGCGTAGGACAAGTCTTGATGAATTGCCACAGATTTTTAATGTATTAAAAGGTGAAATGAGCCTTGTAGGACCACGGCCGATAATTAAGGATGAAATGGAACGATATGGAAATCATATTGATGATTATTTAATGGTAAAACCAGGTATTGCTGGTATTTGGCAATGTAGTGGTAGAAGTGATACTACTTATCAAGAGCGAGTTCAAATGGATAGTTGGTATGTGCGAAATTGGTCTGTTTGGCTTGATATTATGATACTTTGGAAAACTTTAGAAGCAGTAATTGCTAAAAAAGGAGCATATTGATAAATTTTATTTTTAGATTAGGGTGTAAATAAATGGTTTATTTAGTATCATTAATATATTTATTAGCTATATTATTATATTTTTGTAAAATAAAAAGTAATTTTTATTATAAAATACTGTGTATTATTTTTGTATTACCAATAATTTTTATTGATTTAGTAGATGTGCTTAGTCCCACTGGATATATAGATATTATAAGAATGTATGATGAAATGCATACATTAAGAATATTAGGATGGGATGGTTTAAACGAATATAATGAGGCTCCTTTATCTAAATTATATTTATATTTGATATCATTGACAGGGAGTAATCATTTATTGTCTATTGTAAATTGTTTTTTTGTATATTTTTTGTTACTATATATAATTTATAAAGTAGGAAATAAATTAAAAATAGCGGATAGAATAAATTGTTTGGGCATTTTATTTATAGCAATGTCTATTAAATATGCTACAGTAAATACTAATATTAGACATCCATTGGCAATAACAATATTTTTTGTAATATTAATGTATGATTTGATTGGACATAAAAATAGAGTTTGTTGTTTAATAGGATATATTGTATCTATATTATTACATCCTTCAATGATAATTTTATTATGTATAAGAATTATAAGTAGATTTTCTTTAAAATATAGTATTATAATAATAGGGTTTTTAGGATTTATTTGTATTAATTATTGGGAGGATATACCATCTATTATATTAAGTTTTACAAATATAGATTTTATAGTAGGATTAGTGGCTAAGCAACAAGTGTATACTTTAAGAGCGCAAGATGATATAGAAATATATTCAACATATTGGAAGATATCTTCATTAATGATTAATATGTTAGGAATAATATTTTCAGTATTATTAATGAAATATTTAACTCCTTTATTATATACAAGATTTAAAGTATTGATAAGGATGAATATTCTTGTTAGTTTAATAGGTTTTGTACTTATAGTGTTGACACCAGAATCTGGAGGGAGAATAGAGTCTGTTGTGTTATATACGGTGGCAATATATTTTTATATTGTTAGTAATAAAGAAAATTTTAAATTATCTGCTATAGGTTATAATAATTTAAAAATAGTATTGTTGGGTTTGCTTCCTTTGTGGTTAATATACTTTGTGTATTTTAATATATATTTATTTACCAAATATTTTTCATTTAAGTTTTTTGTATAAATTATTATTTGTCATATTATAAAGGAGTTTATTTATGAAATATGATTATCTTATAGTTGGTAGTGGTTTATTTGGTAGTGTTTTTGCATATGAAGCTATTAAAAAAGGTAAAAAATGTCTTGTTATAGATAAAAGAAATCATATTGGTGGCAATGTTTATTGTGAAAATAAAGAGGGTATTAATATTCATAAATATGGTGCGCATATTTTTCATACAAATAATAAAGAAGTGTGGGATTATGTGAATCAGTTTGTTGAATTTAATAATTATATCAATAGTCCAGTAGCAAATTATCATGGTGAAATTTATAATATGCCTTTTAATATGAATACTTTTAGTAAAATGTGGAATATTTCTACACCAAAAGAGGCAAAAGATATAATTGATGAGCAAAGACAAATTATAAAGGACGAACCGCAAAATTTAGAAGAACAAGCTATAAGTTTAGTTGGAACAGATATTTATACTAAACTTATAAAAGGTTATACAGAAAAGCAATGGGGTAGAGATTGTAAAGATTTGCCAGCTTTTATTATAAAAAGATTACCAGTTCGTTACACTTATGATAATAATTATTTTAATGCGCGTTATCAGGGAATACCAAATGGTGGTTATAATCGAATTATTGAAAAATTATTAGTGGATTGTGATGTAGAAATTAATGTAGATTTTATAAGGCAAAGAGATAAGTATAAAAATATAGCAAATAAGATTATTTTTACAGGTGCTATTGACAATTATTTTGATTATAAATTTGGGCAACTTGAATATAGAGGATTGCGTTTTGAAACTGAAAGATTAGAACAAAATAATTATCAAGGCGTAGCTGTTATGAATTTTACCGCTAGAGAAGTGCCATACACACGAGTTATTGAACATAAACATTTTGAATTTGGTACCCAACCAATAACATATGTAACAAAAGAATATCCAGCAGATTGGCATCTAGGAGAAGAAGCATATTATCCAGTAAATGATGATAAGAATCAAAAATTGTACCAAAAATATCTTGAATTAGCTAAGCAGGAAGACAATGTTATTTTTGGTGGTCGTTTAGGTGAATATAAATATTATGATATGGATAAAACAATTGAAAGTGCATTGAATTTAGTTGAAAAGGAATTAAGTTAAATTGGATATAAAAGTACTTATAGCAACACATAAAAAATATTGGATGCCTTCTGATGAAGTTTATATGCCTATACATGTAGGTAAAGAAGGAAAAGATAATTTAGGCTATGTAGGTGATAATACAGGAGAAAATATATCAATAAAAAATCCTAATTATTGTGAACTTACTGGTTTATATTGGGCATGGAAAAATTTGGATTGTGAATATATTGGATTATGTCATTATCGTCGATATTTTGCTCATAAATCGAAAAATAATAAATTAGAAAGTAAAAAACAAGCTATTTTTACTAAAAACGATTATGAAAAATTATTACAGCAATACGATGTGATTTTGCCAAAAAAACGTAATTATTTTATTGAAACTGTACGTAGTCAATATGAACATGCACATAATAAAAAAGATTTAGATGAAGTAGAAAGAATAATAAAAATACAGTATCCGTCATATATGGAAGCTTTTGAAAAAGTAATGAATAGTAGGAAATTACATATTTATAATATGTTTGTCATGAATAAAGCGTTATTTGATGAGTATTGTACATGGTTGTTTGATATTTTATTTACACTAGAAAAAAGAATAGATATTACGAATTATGATAAATATAATGCACGTGTATTTGGTTTTTTAAGTGAAAGATTATTTAATATTTGGTTAGAGAAAAAACAATTGAAAATAAAAACGGTAGATATAATTTTTTTAGAAAAAATTAATTGGGTAAAAAAAGGAAAAGATTTTTTAAAGCGTAAATTTTTATAGTTGTTGAGATAATATAATGAGGTTTTATATGGAAAATGAAAATGTTATAAGAGTATTACAATATATAGTTAGTAACGATAAGGGCGGATTAACAAAGTATATTTGCCAAAATTATTGTTTTATAGATAGAAATAAAATACAATTTGATTTTATAACTTATGATGATTTTTTAGATTTTGAAAAAGACTTTTATAATAAAGGTGCTAAATTTTATAGAATACCTAAAATAAAGAACATATTTAAATATTTTTCTTTTTGGAGAAGACTTCAGAAAGAAAATAAATATAAGATAATACATTTTCATATGTCATATACAAATTTTATACCAATAATTTGTGCTAGATTAGTAGGAATAAAGAGCATTATTTTGCATGCACATAGTACACAGATTGATGATAATCGTTTTTTTGTAAGAATGATGAAAGAACAATTTAATTTTTTAGGAAAAATTTTATCAAGGTTTTTAGTAAAAAAATATTTAGCTTGTTCAGATTTAGCTGCTAAATGGATGTTTCCAGCAACAATTGTAAAGGAGAAAAAATATATATTAGCACATAATGCAATTGATTTAAAAAAATATATATTTAATATAGAAATTAGAAAACAAAAAAGAAAAGAGTTAGGTATATCAGATAAATGTTTTTGTATAGGTCATGTAGGAAGGTTTACTTATCAAAAAAATCATGAATTTTTAATAGATATATTTAAAGAAATATATCTATTAAATAAAAATACTAAATTAGTATTAATAGGAGATGGGCCATTAATAAGTCAAGAAAAAGAAAAAGTATTAAGTTTAGGTTTAGAGGAAAACGTTATTTTTTTAGGAAATAGAAACGATGTTTTTGATTTATATAATGCATTTGATTGCTTTGTATTACCTTCACGTTTTGAGGGGCTAGGAATTGTGATTATAGAAGCGCAAGCATCGGGTTTACGTTGTTATGTGTCTGATGTTGTGCCTAAAGAAGTTAAAGTAACAGATTTAGTTAGTTTTATATCTCTAGAAAAAAGTCCAAGTGTTTGGTCTAATATAATCAATGAAAATAAAAAAATATCTCGAAAAAACTTAATAAATGATTTGAAAAAATCGGGATATGATATAAATATTGAAATTAACATTTTAGAAAATATATATTTAAAAATATTAGAAAGGTGATAAATTGAAACAGAATAAAATATATGTATTGCAATTGGGAATGACTAAAAATATTGGTGGTATGGAAACATATTTAATGACTCAATATAGAATCTTAAATAAAAATATAAAATATGATTTTATAAATTTAACGGGTGAATTTCCAATAGCATTTAATGAAGAGATAAAAAGAAATAATAGTAAAATATATGCTGTTCCAACTAGAAAAATAAATCCATTATTACATTATTATGAAATAATGAAAATATTAATAAAAAATAAAAATAAATATGATTTTATAGTATTAAATACATGTAATTTATATTATATATTTCCATTATTTTTTGCTAAGTTTGTAGGAATTCCTAATAGGATAATACATTCTCATAATTCGAATGATGAAATAAAAATAAGCTTTTTTAGAAAAATATTGATAAATATTAATAAAATATTAATGAATTTTTCAGTAACTGATTATTGGGCTTGTTCAAATATAGCTGGTAAATGGATGTTTGATAATAAATCATTTAAAGTTATTCATAATGCTATAAAAGTATCAGATTTTGTTTATAATGAAGAGATAAGAAGAAAAATTAGAAAAAAATTTAATATATTAGAAGAAAAATTTATAGTAGGTCATGTTGGACGATTTTCTTATCAAAAAAATCATAAATATTTAATAAAAATTTTTTATGAAATTAATAAGTTAATGCCCAATGCAGAACTATTATTAGTGGGAGATGCTGTAAATGATAAAAAATATCTTAATGATGCAAAAGAAACTGTAAAAATTTTAAAATTAGAAAAAAAAGTGAAGTTTTTAGGTATGAGAAATGATGTAGCAGAACTTATGCAAGCTATGGATTGTTTTGTTATGCCCTCTAGATTTGAAGGATTACCTGTAGTAGGAATAGAAGCTCAAACTGCAGGGTTACCATGTTTTTTTTCTGATACAATAACGGAAGAATTATATATAACAGATTTAGCAAATTATATATCCTTAAAGGAAAGTCCAATAGTATGGGCAAAAAAAATTATAGAAAGTAAAAATAAATTACGAAAGAATATGTTAAATGAGATTAGGGCAAAAGGATATGATATTAATGTTGAAATAAAAAAATTAGAGAATTTTTATTTAAAAAGAAAAAGAGAATAGGAGAATTATTATGGGATTATTATTGTCTATAATTATTCCTATTTATAATGTTGAAGATTATATAAAAGAATGTTTAGACTCTATAAGTAAACAAAAAACTAAAAATGAAGTAGAAATTATTTGTATAGATGATGGTTCTACTGATAAAAGCGGTATTATTTGTGATGAATATGCAGAATTAGATAAAAGATTTAGAGTTATCCATCAAGAAAATAAAGGCGTTAGTTATACACGAAATTTAGGGGTTGAAATGTCGAAGGGAAAATATTTGGCATGGATTGATCCTGATGATTATATAGATAAAGATTGGTGGATTAGTATTAAATATTTGATAAATAAAAATATAGATATGATATTTTTTGATTATAGTATATTAAAAAATAAAAAATATATAGATAAATGTTTTTCAGATAAATCGGGCTTTATAGATAAAAACTTATTTATAAATGAAATTGTCATTGATAGAAGAATACAGAATCAATTATGGCAAAAAGTTTTTAAAAAAAGTTTAATAAAAGATATTAAATTTCCGGAAGATGTATCATTAATGGAAGATTATGCAGTATTACATAAAATTGCATTAAGGGCAAAAAATATATATTATTTATCTAAAAAATTATATTTTTATAGGGTTAGGAATGATAGTATAGTAACGTCATTATCTGTTGAGAAAAATTATAAAGCATATTTAATAGCTAAAAATCGATATAAATATTTATATGATAGAAATATAAAAACATCAAAAATAGGTTATTTAGTACGAGCTTTAAATGTATGTGCTCAATATTATAAAGTTCCTAAGAAAGATAAAGATAAAAATAGAAAAAAATATATAGAATGTAAAAAAGTGTTAAAAGAAAATAAAAAATATATATGGAAATATGAGGATTGTGATATAGGAGTAAAAATAAGATTTTTATTAGATGAATATGGTTTATTAAGATTATGCATCTATTTAAAATCATTGATTAATAATATATTTTTTTATAGTTATATTAAAAAATAGAATAAAGGAGAAATTTATGAATAGATTAAATAAAATATCAATAATAGTTCCTATATATAAAGTTGAAATTTATTTGAGAAAATGTGTAGATAGTATAGTTAATCAAACATATAAAAATATAGAAATTTTACTAATAGATGATGGTTCCCCAGATAATTGTGGGATAATTTGTGATGAATATGCCAAAAAAGATGAGAGAATAAAAGTTATACACAAAAAGAACGGTGGATTGTCAGATGCACGTAATTATGGAATAGAAGCATCAAGTGGAGATTATATAATGTTTGTAGATAGTGATGATTATATTTCAAAAGATATGTGTGAAATTTTATTGAAAAAAGCTTTAGAAAATAATGCTGATATTGTTAGTTGTAATTTTAAAGAAATATATATTGATAATTTTGAAGAAGAAATAAATAAACAGTCGATAAAGAAATCTTTAGAAATATATACTAATTTAGAAGTGATATATAAGTATTTTTTTGATTATACGATAGATATAAATGTTGTTTGGAATAAATTATATAAAAGAGAGATTTTTTTTGAAAATGAAAATATAAGATTTCCAAAAGGTAAATTACATGAAGATGATTATACCGTATGTAAATTATATTATTATGCAAATAAAATTGTTATCATCAATGATGTATTATATTATTATATAAGGCGTCGTGATAGTATAACAGGAAGATTTTCAGAGATAAATATATTAGATAAAATAGATGCAATAATAGAGCATTATAATTTTGCAAAGAATAAAGATATTGAATTAAAATATATGGTTCAAGCAAAGGAAATAGATTATTATAAAGATTATATATGCTTGCAGTCTACTGAAAAAATAAATAAAAAAATATTTGCATTTTTAAAATTGAGAGGGTAAGATACTCGTCATGTCGCTGCGATGCAGTGACGATCTTTAAAAACTGAATAACGAACCGATAAGCGTGAGCATCTGGTTTTGAAGAGCTTCAGCTCATAAAAAAAAATCAGGTGCTTGAAAAGACGAATGGAATGATGCAGAAGTGAATAACTTCTGAAAATTACCAGTCGATAATTTTGAGCGCGACGCCTCAGGAAACTGAGGCAAATGAAGTAATAGCAGTGATTGAACTCAAGAGTTTGATCCTGGCTCAGATTGAACGCTGGCGGCATGCCTTACACATGCAAGTCGAACGGCAGCGGGGGAGCTTGCTCCTGCCGGCGAGTGGCGAACGGGTGAGTAATGCATCGGAACGTGTCCTGTTGTGGGGGATAACTGATCGAAAGATCAGCTAATACCGCATGAGACCTGAGGGTGAAAGCGGGGGATCGCAAGACCTCGCGCGACAGGAGCGGCCGATGTCTGATTAGCTAGTTGGTGAGATAAAAGCTTACCAAGGCGACGATCAGTAGCTGGTCTGAGAGGATGATCAGCCACATTGGGACTGAGACACGGCCCAGACTCCTACGGGAGGCAGCAGTGGGGAATTTTGGACAATGGGGGAAACCCTGATCCAGCCATGCCGCGTGCGGGATGAAGGCCTTCGGGTTGTAAACCGCTTTTGTCAGAGACGAAAAGGGACGTACGAATAATACGTTCCGCTGACGGTATCTGAAGAATAAGCACCGGCTAACTACGTGCCAGCAGCCGCGGTAATACGTAGGGTGCAAGCGTTAATCGGAATTACTGGGCGTAAAGGGTGCGCAGGCGGCTGTGCAAGACAGATGTGAAATCCCCGGGCTTAACCTGGGAACTGCATTTGTGACTGCACGGCTAGAGTTTGTCAGAGGAGGGTGGAATTCCGCGTGTAGCAGTGAAATGCGTAGATATGCGGAAGAACACCAATGGCGAAGGCAGCCCTCTGGGACATGACTGACGCTCATGCACGAAAGCGTGGGGAGCAAACAGGATTAGATACCCTGGTAGTCCACGCCCTAAACGATGTCAGCTGATTGTTCGGGAAGCAATTCCTGGGTAACCAAGCCAACGCGTGAAGCTGACCGCCTGGGAAGTACGGTCGCAAGATTAAAACTCAAAGGAATTGACGGGGACCCGCACAAGCGGT
>OGLT01001121.1_pt1 | contig 15649 bp, 10 predicted proteins | sample 1572911 | NCBI WGS metagenome assembly OGLT01 (sample SAMEA2582014, study PRJEB24529) | metagenome | biome: Human gut stool | place: China | collected 2011 | reverse complement strand
CAGCTTTCAGCAATAAGTGCCAGAGTACACGAAATGGCACAAAAGCAGTATAACTGTCTTAACAGAAGTCTTTTACCTTTCTTAGACAGTGAAAAAATAAATATTTTAACATATAAAGAACTTTCAAAGGCACAAAAAACCTTTGTAAAGGACTACTATGACACAACGGTATTCCCTATCCTTACACCAATGGCTATTGACCAAAGTAGACCATTCCCTCTTTTAGCTAATAAGAGTCTTAACATCATTGTGGAAACAACTGAAAAGAACAAAAACTTTGCCTTAGTTCAAGTTCCTAATGTTATTCCTAGACTTGTTAAATTGCCATCAGAAGACGGTACTACACAGATTATTATGCTTGAAGATATTGTTAAGGAATACATTAAAACTTTATTTGTAGACTTCCCAATTTCAAATGCTTATTGCTTTAGAATAACTAGAAACAGTGACCTTGATATTGACGAAGACGATAGCCACGATTTACTTGAAGAAATAGAAGAATCTATAAAGCAGAGAATTTGGGGCGAGCCTGTAAGACTTGAAGTTGAAAAAGGAATAAACGAAAAATGCTATAAATTCCTTAAAAATCAGCTTAAACTTGATGAAGAATATATTTACAAAGCCAACGGCATACTTGATTTAACAGTATTTTTTGCCTTAGGTGGCGTTGTTGATAGACCGGAATTATGTGATGCTCCTATGCCTCCACTTCCTGTACCGGAATTTGTAGATAAGGATATGTACGAAGTTATCAAGCAAGGTGATGTTTTAGTTCATCATCCATACCAATCCTTTGACTGTGTAGTAAACTTTGTTAAAAATTCTGCTGTTGACCCTAAAGTTCTTGCTATAAAGCAGACACTTTACAGAGTTTCCGGTAATTCTCCTATTATTAAAGCTCTTATTGATGCTGCTGAAAATGGTAAACAGGTTACAGTATTAGTAGAGTTAAAGGCTAGATTTGATGAAGAGAATAATATCGTATGGGCGAAGAAGCTGGAAAAGGCAGGCTGTCATGTAATATATGGTCTGGTTGGACTAAAGACCCACTGTAAGATTACACTGGTTGTCAGAAGAGAAGAAGAGGGCATCCGCCGATATGTCCATCTGGGAACTGGTAATTATAATGATTCTACGGCGAAATTGTATACAGACTGTGGTATCCTTACCTGTAACGAAGCAATTGGAGAGGATGCAACCGCAGTATTCAATATGCTGTCCGGTTATTCAGAACCGCTTAGCTGGAACCACCTTGCCCTGGCACCGCTGTGGTTAAAGGATAAGTTCTTATATCTAATCAACAGGGAAAAAGACAATGCAAAGCAGAACAGACCGGCACATATCATTGCAAAGATGAACTCACTGTGTGATCCTGATGTCATCAGGGCATTATATGAAGCAGCGGCAGCAGGTGTGAAGATTGATCTGATTGTCCGTGGTATCTGCTGTCTGAGAACAGGAGTAGAAGGGACGAATGATAATATATCCGTGCGTTCCATTGTTGGTAATTTCCTGGAGCATGCCAGAATCTTCTATTTTGAAAATGGCGGTAATCCGGAATTGTATATGGGAAGTGCTGACTGGATGCCAAGAAACCTGGAGCGCCGTGTAGAGATCCTCTTCCCTGTTCTGAACCCTGAATTAAAAGAAAAGGTATGGCATATTCTGGATGTGCAGATGAGAGATACAGTGAAAGCGCAGCTGTTAAAGCCGGATGGAACTTATGAAAAGGTAGACAAGCGTGGTAAGGTATTGTGCAATGCACAGGAAGAATTCTGTAAAGAATATATGGCTGCTGCACATAAGCATAAGAATGAACAGCAGGCAAGAGTATTCAAGCCGGAGACTCATATTGAGGCAGAGTAAAGAAAGAGATAACAGAGACTGGAAAGGTACAGCATATTATGGTAAAATTTGTATTAGCATCCGGGTCGCCCAGAAGAAAAGAACTATTAGAGCAGATAGGTCTTTCATTTGAAATTGCTTCTGCGCATGGAGAGGAAATCATTACAAAACAGCAGCCGGCAGATATTGTAGAAGAGCTGTCCCTGCAAAAGGCGAAAGAAGTGGCAGATCGCTATGAGAAAGAACATGGCAGGCAGAAAAGTACAGTAATCATAGGAGCGGATACGATTGTAGCTTATGATGGTGCAATTATGGGAAAGCCAAAGGATAAGGCGGATGCTGTGAGGATGCTGTCAAGTCTGCAGGGCAAGGTGCATCAGGTATACACCGGTGTTACTCTGATCATTCTGGAAGAGCAGGGCAGACGGGTTATCAGCTTCCATGAAAAGACGGATGTGGAAATGTATCCTATGACAGGTGAACAGATACAGACTTATGTAGAGACAGGCGAACCTGTGGATAAGGCAGGGGCATATGCAATACAGGGCAGATGTGCTGCCTATATCAAGGAAATCTGTGGTGAATATAACAATGTTGTAGGCTTACCGGTTGGCAGACTCGTTTGGGAGTTGGATAAGGCCGGAATCAAATACTAAAGCAGTACTGGAAATTATGGTACAGAAAGGTATGGTAAGAATATGCACGAGTATGATGATGCAGTATTAGAATGTTTTTTGGAGAATCAGTTACAGCTTTTTCCTGAGAATGTAGCAGAGACACCAGAGGAAGCAGAAGATTTCCTGGAAGAGTGTATGGCAGTTGTGGTAGATTCCCTGGATGAAGTATGGGATTATTTTGATGAAGAAGGTGTGGATCTGGAAGGACAGAGCAAGGAAGATATTCTGGATGCACCTGAGGTATTTGACGTGGGAGACGGCAGATATCTGATTGTAGAAAGCTAAGAATAGGGATAAGGGTAAAGTTAAGTGGAAAGAAAATCAAACATAACAATATGGCAGTTGCGTCTCTTTGAGGGACTGAATAAAGATATCATGGTAATGCAGCGCAATGAAGAAGAAGTCTTCGACGATGCCATTCATGTATTTTTTGAAAAAGAATATTATGATGCCTATGTAAATAAGGCAAAGAGATATGGTGAATATCGTTATGCTTATCATGAAGATAAGCTGGGTGAGGTTATTTATCAGATTTTTGATGAGAATATCACAGGTCTGGTACTTCATATCAATACTTTGGAAAATGGTTCTAAGACGACTTTGTGTGATGAAAAGTATTTATCTGCAAAAGACCTGAGAGTAATGAAGGAAATCGTGGATTCCTATCATTATATGTACAGAGTGTCCATCGACAGATGCACTAAGGAAGAAGCAGTAGCACATATGCTTACAAAGTCAGTGTTCATCATCGGTAAATTACCGGATTTCCGCAAGAAACCGGCAGAAGGTGAGAAGCAGACTTTTGAGATCATGACCATGAAGCGCAAGAAGGATAAGAGCCAGCCCAAGGATGATAAGGATTATGATTATGAGTCTCTTAAAGTATTCCTGACAGCTGAGAGCGCTATGCGCTACAACCCGGATAAGAAGCCAATCAACAAATATAAATTGTCTCTGCTTGCGCAGTTTGTAAAGGGTCGTTTCCAGGTAATCGTAGAGCCACATCGTAATTACTGGCTGGAATTCGATCCTGCAACGCTGGATATCAGTGCATATTTCACCCCGCCGGTATGGAATGAGGAGAAGGTCAAGGCACGTATCTGCGAGTATGCGAATATGGAAGAAGTCTATATTCTGTTAGGAACCAGACACAGTGATTACAGAACCTGTCTTGGTACACCGTTCCTGTTGAAGCTGGCTGAAGAGAATGTCCAGATGTATCTCTTCGAAAAATATGAGGATGCGGTGAATTATTGTCTGGAGAATCCGACACTTTTACCGGTATTTGATGGTACATATCCAATCGGTATATTAAAGAAGAATGATAAGATGCATTCTCTGCAGACTGCCCTGGCAGTAGCAGCACAGGTAGGTGTTACCAGCATCAATCTGGATGATGATACATTGCATTCTATCCATTGCAAATTCTCTTTCTTTATGGAGACTGCAGGATTTGAGACAGATATGGAGAAATTCCTGACACCACAGGAATGCAGTGCATTAAAAATAGAGAAAGACGGGACAACGCAATACCGTTTCGAGCCGATTTCTTTTGTAAACACAGAGAATCCCTATGCAGTAAGCAAGGAGAGAAGAGATGAACTGGCATCACATCTGGATACAGATTATGATGAAGGTATCACTTATATGGCAGAGTGTTCAGTACCTGAAATGATTGTTATGCTTCAGGAAGCAGGACGCCGCTTCGAGGCAGCAAGAACTGCCCAGGACGAAGAGAAGAAGAAACAGTACAACAGACTGATGAACAGAATGACTGTGCCGTTGACAGAAGCACTGTGTGAGAAACCATTTGTCTTCACCTTGAGAGAGCAGGATGGTTCATTCACACTGCGTAACCAGCTGGCTTACCTGATTGTGACCAACCGCTTTGAAGGTGGCAGGACCGGAGAAGGCAGATTGACTCCTGCCGGCATTGACAATGAGAAATTCATGGAGCAGTTTGAGGCAGCAAGCAAGGTGGCAGCTGTAACAGATGGTCCTGATGTTATGTGTCTGGCAGACGTTCATCTGATGGGGGAGATTGCAAAGCAGTGGAAACACTCAGAACCTCTGAGAGAAGAACTGATGATTTATCTGACACAGGGATGCAAGCTCTCCTATGTGGAAGCACTCCATTATTATAAGAGGCTGAAATCTGACAGTAGTATCTTTGTTGAATTTACCTCTACAGTACGTAATGCAGAGTATCCTCCGATGGGCATGATTACGATTGAAGGATATACAGCAAAGAAAATTGCAGAGGAGAAGAACCTGAGTGTGCTGCAGGCTTATGACGCACTGCTGGCACTGAAAGAACATCCTAAGGCAGGAATTGGTGAAGCTGTAAAAGAAGCAGAAACAATTACTACAGAGGGTGAAGCCCAAACAGCAGCTGAAGAGGAAAAGACAGAAGAAAAGAAATCATTCTTTGGTAAATTGTTCAAGAAATAAACCTCAAAAAGTGTATAAAGGAGATGAAAGTGGTGGACTTTCATCTCCTTTTGTGTATTCAGTGACAGACCTGTATTATACCAGATCTTCTTCAATCCATTTTAGGATATTGGAAAAATCAATGGTCAGTTCTCCATGATAGATTCCTACAGGAACTGGCTGATCCAGACCGTAAATAACCGGGCAGGATTCACTTTCAAAGAAATATACAAGAAGCTTACGTTGGGCATAATCCAGAATCCAGTATTCCCGTACACCGGCGTTCATGTATTTGGATAGTTTTAAGGTATAATCTTTTCTTTTGGTAGAAGGAGAGATAACCTCCACGAGAAAATCAGGTGCACCGTAGATACCGAATTTTTTAATCTTGGAGGGATCACATATGATGCCCACATCTGGTTGAACCATGGTCTTATTATCACAGTCAAGCTGTACATCTACAGGAGCAATGAAGGGTCTGCAGCTTCCCTTGTGTTCCAGAATATAATTAGCAATCTGTCGATAAATCTCACCTCCAATGGACTGATGATGGAAGGTGGGAGCTGACATATCATAAAAATACCCATCAATCAACTCTACACGTTGTTCATCCGGCAATGCATAATAGTCGTCAAGAGTATAGCTGCCATTCCTGTCAGCCTGATAGGAAGCCTCTTCGCATACAGTAGATTTCTCAGAGAAAAGCTGTTCCAGTGCCTGTAGCGTGTCGTAACGTGGACTTTCTGTTTCTCCTGAGAAAATCTTCTGGATTGTACCAAGAGGCACGCCGGACAGGACAGACTGATAACCACAGGATTCAGAGATAGAAGCGACTGTATAACCGGAATATTTCAGTTCATGCATGGCATGACGGATGCGCAGCGAATTTGAAAACAATCCGTCTTTTTTACTATATACATAACTAAATAGTAATGTATTTTTTTACCCTATTCTGTTATAAAATAAAGACAAAATGAGGACAGGAGGGTATCAGATGAAACAGATTCCTTATGAGTATAAAAATCTGCCGATTCCCGGAGGCGGATATGTAACCGGATTCCTTTATCATCCCAGGCAGAAGGATGTTCTGTATGCAAGGACAGATATAGGCGGAACTTACCGGTTTGATGCGAAAGAACAGAAATGGATCAGTCTTATTTCTCATGTAACAATGGAAGATTTGAGTGAGACATTTCCCATAGCGATTGCACTTGATTACAACGCTCCTAATCGTTTATACATAGCCTGTGGAGAGGGAGAAAGAAGTGGCAGGAATGGTATTCTTGCGATTTCGGAGGATTATGGTGAACATTTCCACTACGAGGAGATCCCAGTATTTGTTCATGGCAATCTAAATGGCAGGGGAACCGCCGACAGGCTGTGGGTAGATCAGGAAGATGCGAATACTTTATACTATGCCAGTCAGCAGGATGGATTGTTACTCACTCATGATCTGGGACATACCTGGTCAAAAGTGATACCACTGTCAGAAAAATATCTGACCTTTGTTACGCAGGCAGGAGCAGCACTGGTTGTAGGTACAGCGGGTGTGACAACAGGCACTGAGCAGATGAGAGGTCATAGCCTTTATATTTCTTATGACAAGGGACAGCATTTTGAGCAGATGGCAGAGCCTGCAAGCAGAGTGATAGAGGGATGCAAACGTCATGGTCTGGTAGCACAGCGATATGCGGTCGATGACAAGTATCTGTATGTGACATTTGCCTCTACAGGAAGACGTTCTTATGTCATTGAGAATGGCTACAGCTGTGATTCAGGAGATACAATTGATGGCAGAATCGCCAGATATACTTTATGTCCAGACAGTACGATTGGAGATTTCGTGGAGATCACGCCGGTAACTTCCAGTAATACAACCGGAGTGAATCTTCCCCAGACAGCAGCAGGAGAGGCGTTGGACTTTGGCTTTTCCGGAATCAGCGTATCTGCACAGACTCCGGGACTTGTGGTGTGCAGTACGATTGTGAAGGATGATGGAGACAGCATATTTCGCTCTTATGATTACGGGCAGACCTGGCAGCAGATTCTCTATGATCTGAAAGAGGGTATTATGACATTCAGGGCGCCATATATGAGACCGGAGTGCAATGGTGGGCATAACCTGATTCACTGGCTCAGTGATATGGTCATTAATCCATATGATGACAATGAAGCGTGGTTCAATTCCGGTACTGGTGTATTCAGGACCAAGAATCTGAAAGATATACAGGCATGTGAATTTATGGACTGGTGTGATGGAATTGAGGAAACGGTCCATCTAAATGTGTATAGTATGCCAAGAGGAGAGGTGCAGGTTGTGGATATCCTGGGTGATCTTGGAGGATTTGCCTTTACCAGTGTAGATAAGCCTTGTAGTAACTCTTTTGCAGATGAACAGGGCAACCGATATATTACCTGTATCAATGCGGATTTCTCAGATGCAGATCCCGACTGCCTCGTTGTAACACCAAGAGGTAACTGGACTGGTAAGACAAAAGGCGGCTTGATTCTGTCACATGATCAGGGACGCACTTTCCGAAGACTGCCGATGCCTTTTGGCTTATCGAAAGAATTGGATGAGGCGCTTCATTTCATAGAGTGTCCGAATGTGAATTCTGGATGGGTAGCATTGTCTCCTGATACGAAGCATATCGTGTGGTCTGTTGCAGATGGCATTGATCTTCCGATTAGCAGACTGTTGGTAAACCATGATGGTGGAGAGACATTTTCTTTTGGAAAAGTCTATGACTTACAGGGTAGCCAGGTGATAAAGGGCAGGCTTAAAGTATATGCAGACAGAATGGACAGCAGTCTCTTCTATGGATGGGGAGATCATTCGGATTTCTATATCAGCCATGACAGTGGCAGTACATATCATCAGTATCCATTGCCAGATGAATTTCCTGTTGTGAATTTTGGTTTGATTGATTGTGCAAACAGAACGGAAATACGTGGAGAAACGGGCAAGACAGGTACTTTCTATATTGCAACAGGACAGGGGGGCTTATGGAAACTGATCTATACACCGGATAAAGATACAGTGACCTTGCGCAGGTTGTCAGCAGAAGGCGATGCCATTTATCGTATGGGGCTTGGACTTGGCGCACCTGATGCGGATTATTATAAAGATAACAAGGCAATCTACTGCAATGGTATCATAGAGGGAGAGTATGGATTTTATCGTAGTCTGGATGATGGTGCGAGCTTTGAGCGGCTCAATACTGACAGACAGATGTATGGTGAGATCAACAGTATAGATGGAGACTGTAGAGTGTTTGGCAGATTCTATCTGGCAACAGGTTCCAATGGAATAAAATATGGAAGTATACAAAAACCATAAACGGTAGTTTTTGTATACGGAAAGGGATGGTTATTAATATGCATATTTATCAGGAAGAGAACAAAATCATAATTGCTGAGGGTAAATCACAGGTGTGGATCGAGGCATGGGGAGCCAATTCCCTGCGTGTACGCATGACTGCACTGCCTAAGATGGATGAGAATGACTGGGCTTTGACAGAGAAGATGGAGTCTGTGGAGCCACAGATCACATTTGAAACAATTGATGTGACAGATCCATGGTACAAGGGAGAAGAATATGCCAAGTACCATCAGACAGCAACGCAGGCGCAGATTACCAATGGTAAGATCACGGCAAAGGTGTCTTTTGAGGGATGGATTTCCTTCTATAATCAAAAGGGAGAATTGCTGACACAGGAATACTGGAGAACGAGAGACCGCATCAACCGTTATTGTGTGCCTCTTCGTATCACAGGAAGAGAGTTAAAGCCGATCATGGGAACCAATGATTTTGAACTCACTGCACGTTTTGAAGCCTTTGATGATGAGAAGATATTCGGTATGGGACAATATCAGGAGAAGAACCTGAATAAAAAGGGTGAGATTCTGGAGCTGGCTCACCGCAATTCCCAGGCGAGCGTTCCTTTTTATGTATCCAGCAGAGGATATGGTTTCTTTTGGAACAATCCTGCCATTGGTACTGTGGCATTTGGTATGAACAAGACAGAGTGGTATGCCAAGAGTACGAAGAAACTGGATTATTTTATTACTGCGGGTGATACTCCTGCGGAAATCGAAGCCCAGTATTCCCTTGCAACAGGGCGTACGCCTATGATGCCAGAATATGGTATGGGATATTGGCAGTGTAAGCTGCGTTATCGTACACAGGATGAGCTTTTGGCGGTGGCAAGAGAGCATAAGAGACGTGGATTACCCATGGATGCCATTGTAATAGACTTCTTCCACTGGACAAGACAGGGAGACTTCAAATTCGAGCCATTAGACTGGCCAGACCCGGAAGCCATGGTGAAAGAATTAAAGGACATGGGAATCGAGACGGTTGTATCTGTATGGCCGACTGTGGATGAACGCAGTGAGAATTATGCCAGGATGAATGACCTGGGCTATCTGGTCAATGCAGACAGAGGGCTTCCATATCATTCTACCTGGATGGGAGATATCGTGTACTTTGACGCAACACATCCGGGTGCTCAGAAATTCGTATGGGATCGCTGTAAAGAGAACTATTACCGCTATGGTATACGCTGCTTCTGGTTAGATGAGGCAGAACCGGAGTATGGTCCTTATGATTTTGATAATTATCGTTATTATGCAGGACCTGCCCTGCAGTGTACCAATACCTATCCTGTCGGCTATGCAAAAGGCTTCTATGAAGGCTTAAAGGCAGAGGGAGAGAAAGAAGTCATGAGCCTGGTGCGTTGTGCATGGGCTGGCAGCCAGAAGTATGGCGTTTTGACATGGTCTGGGGATATTTATTCTTCCTTCCGTTCTATGAGAGAACAGCTTCAGGCTGGGCTTAGTATGGGAATGGCAGGTATTCCATGGTGGACCTCTGATATTGGTGGATTTCTGGGTGGACAGATAGATAAGCCTGAATTTCAGGAATTACTGGTGCGCTGGTTTGCATGGGGAGCTTTTTGCCCGGTATTTCGTATGCATGGCGAGCGTTCACCCTGGTATGAGAGAGAAGAGGAATTTCGTAATGGTGTTCGCCAGCTTACCAGTGGACAGGATAACGAGGTATGGAGCTTTGGTGAGGATAATTATGAGATTCTCAAGAAATATCTCTTTATCAGAGAGAGACTTCGTCCATATGTGAGAAAATGCATGGAAGAAGCGAGCAATAGCGGTGCACCGGTTATGCGTCCGTTATTCTATGAATTCCCCAAAGATGCAGAATGCTGGAATGTAGAAGATTCCTATATGTTTGGTTCTGATCTTCTGGTATCGCCCGTAATGGAAGCAGGCGCTGCAGAGCGTAGAATCTATCTCCCAGCCGGATGCAAATGGACAGATGCCTATACGAGGAAAGAGTATGAAGGTGGACAGTATGTAACAGTTCCCGCACCAATTGACATTATTCCGGTCATGATGCGGGAGGGATGCGACTATCCTATTTACAACGAATAATTATAGAAATTTATATAGTATAAAAGCCACAGGGAGTTGTTATCCTGTGGCTTTTTGATGGTTAATGTATTGAATCAATGTGATAAAGATGCTTTCTCAAGGTTGGTAAGAATTGTATCGTGAACGTAGAGCTTGCCATATCCACATCCAAGATCCAGTCCGGGTTTGGTGGCACCATGGAAGTCTGAACCGCCGCTTGGCAGCAGATGGTATTTCTCTGCAAGCGCTTTAATCTGCCGTTCCTCTGCGGGAGTATAAGTGCTGTAGATACATTCTATTCCCATAAGTCCCTGTTCTGTCAGAGTTGACACCAGAATGTCCAGTTGTTCTTTTCCTAATTTATAGAGAGTAGGATGAGCGAGAATTGGAACACCGCCAGCCTTTCTTGTTACCTCGATGACTTCTTTGGGAGTAATATTTTCTCTTGGAACGAAGTAGGGTGTGCGATCACCCAGATAACGCTCAAAGGCTTCGGTATGGCTTTTTACATAGCCATGCGCCAATAGGAACTTGGCATAATGTGCTCTGGTAATCACAGAATGAGGGAATATCTCTAACAGGGCGTCATAACTGATATCAATGCCTGCATTTTGCAGATTGGCGCACAGTTTATGGTTTCTTGCAGTTCGGGATTTCATAAACTGATCCAGATATGCCCTGAAATCAGGGGATTGATAATCAATAAACAATCCAACAATGTGCACATCACGATCCAGATAACGTGTAGAGTATTCGATGCCGGGGATGACACGGATGGGCTTGCCTGTGGCAGCAGCGAGTGCTTCATCAATGCCATCTACAGTATCGTGATCTGTCAGGGCGAAGGCATCCAGCCCCTTTTCTATTGCATAATTAACAAGCTCTGTTGGGGTATAAGTACCGTCAGAGCTGGTAGAGTGTACATGTAAATCAACTTGTCCCATGATAAGATAACCTGCCTTTTTTATAATAAAAGTAAAAGGGCATGTTCGCATGCCCTTTTAAAATCTTATGATTCCTGTGCTTCATCATCTGCAATTTCTGCATCCGCATTATATACAGTTCTCTTTCTTGCCATTTCATCACTTGCCAGATATTCATCATAAGTAGTGATCTTATCAATCAGAGTACCGTTAGGGAGAATCTCCATAATACGGTTTGCTGTTGTTTCTACGAACTGATGGTCATGGCATGCAAAGAGTGCAACGCCAGGGAACTTGATCAGACCGTTATTTAGGGCAGTGATACTTTCCATGTCGAGGTGGTTGGTAGGCTCATCCAGGATAAGGCAGTTAGCACCGCTGATCATCATCTTACTTAACAGACAACGGACTTTCTCGCCACCAGAGAGTACTTTAACTTTCTTCACACCATCTTCACCGGCAAAGAGCATACGTCCGAGGAAACCACGTACATAAGTGATATCATCTACAGGAGAATAGCCCATTAACCAGTCAGCGATCGTATAATCGTTGTCAAATTCACTGGTAGGATCCTTAGGGAAGTAAGCCTGGGAAGTGGTAACACCCCATTTATAAGTACCTGCATCCGGCTCCATTTCACCCATCAGAATCTGGAAGAGAGTAGTCTTTGCCAATTCATTACCGCCTACAAAAGCAACCTTATCTTCACGATTGAGAATGAAAGAGATATCATCCAGAACCTTTACACCATTTACAGTTTTGGTCAGGTGTTCAACTGTCAGTACTTCGTTACCGATTTCACGATCAGGACGGAAGTCGATGTAAGGATATTTACGGCTGGATGGCTTGATCTCATCCAGTTCGATCTTCTCCAGCGCACGCTTTCTGGAAGTAGCCTGCTTGGACTTGGAAGCGTTTGCAGAGAAACGTGAAATGAATTCCTGTAATTCCTTAATCTTTTCTTCCTTCTTCTTGTTAGCTTCTTTCATCTGCTTTACAAGGAGCTGGCTGGATTCATACCAGAAATCATAGTTGCCGGCATAGAGCTGAATCTTGCCATAGTCGATATCTGCGATCTGTGTACATACCTTATTTAAGAAATAACGGTCATGGGACACAACGATAACTGTATTTTCAAAATTGATCAGGAATTCTTCAAGCCATGCAATCGCATCCAGATCCAGGTGGTTTGTAGGCTCGTCGAGTAACAGAATATCAGGATTGCCAAAGAGTGCTTTGGCGAGGAGTACCTTCACCTTTTCACTACCGTTAAGATCCTTCATGGTGCTGTAGTGAAGCTCTGTAGCGATTCCCAGACCATTCAAGAGCTGAGCTGCATTGGATTCTGCTTCCCAACCGTCCATCTCTGCGAATTCACCTTCCAGTTCACTTGCACGAATACCATCTTCATCAGTGAAATCTTCCTTTGCATAGATGGCATCCTTTTCCTTCATAATTTCATATAATCTGGCATTACCCATGATGACAACGTCCATAACAGGGTATTCATCATATTTAAAGTGATCCTGCTCCAGGACTGAGAGACGCTGACCGGGAGTGATTACGATATCGCCCTTTGTTGTCTCAAGACTTCCGGAGAGAATCTTTAAAAAGGTTGATTTACCGGCACCGTTAGCACCGATCAGACCATAGCAGTTTCCTTCTGTGAATTTGATATTTACATCTTCGAATAAGGCTTTTTTGCCTACACGATAAGTTACGTTATTTGCACTAATCATTACAATACCTCAATTTTACTATAGTTTAGAGTTAGACATACAACTCTAATTATACATAAAATCAATTGTTTTTCAAGGAAAATAACTATTTTTAAATAGGAGCGAAGTGATCGACTTTCATGCTCAGGACAACGGCCTGCGCTTTGGAATTCATGCCATACTGGGTGTTGATCTGATCCATGATAGAATTTCGGATGTCATTAGGGATAACAATTGCGATAATCTCCTTCTCTGCCTGCTGGTTGATACCGTATTGTGCAAATGATTTATCGCCACTCCAGCGGGCACGGAAGACTGTACCGCCTCTGGCTCCCAGATCTCTTGCGGTGTCCAGGACATTTTCCGTATAACCCTGATTTACGCTGATAAGTACGAGACTGTAATTCTGATCGGATGACATTGTTTTCTCCACTTCCTTTCCATTGTTATCGTCCAACTGGGCGCTGTACACAGCCTGCGTGGATGTATGCTGGCTGCGTTTGTCTGCGGGAACTCCTAACTGAATATTCAGAGCTGTGGCAATGAGATTCGTAATACCGGTAACAGGCAGATCAAAGAGAATACCTCTTGTATCTACTGCACCACGTAGCTCATCACTCATCTTATAGACCAGCATATCTATCATTGACCTGGTAGATACGCTGATGACGATATCCTTGTCCTTGGAATCCAATCCGAGAATATCCATGATTTCAGAAGTCGCAGTACCATGACCAATTGTCTGGTAGTGATAATTAACGCCTTCTTTATTATATAAATTAATGATTGCTTTGCCTTTTCCACGCTCTACGATGGATACCAGGAACTTGGGGCGTTCCACCTGAGGTGTTCTGGTTTCATTTTTAGTTGTCATATTGCACCTGCTTTCTATTCATCAAAGTAAAGCACAACGTCTTCAATTTGCTCAAACTGGTTCTCGTAGTATTTTGCCAGAGCTTTCTTCTTCAGTTCACTGACAAGGCCGAGGGTCTGAATGGTAATTAACGGTGTCATAGCGACCATGGCTACGATACCGAATGCATCTGTCAGAATGTTGCCGCCTACAGCATTACATGCCCCCATGGCAAAAGGCAGCAGGAATGTGGCAGTCATAGGACCACTGGCAACTCCACCGGAGTCGAACGCAATACCTGTATAAATCTTTGGAACAAAGAAAGATAAAAGGATTGAAAGGAAATATCCGGGAATGAGGAACCACATAATAGAGATTCCTGTCAGAATACGCAGCATGGCGATACCAACAGATAAGGCAACACCAATGGAAAGTCCGTTTCGCATGGATTTTGAGGTAATGGAGCCATTGGAGACCTCTTCTACCTGTTTGGTCAATACGTGTACCGCAGGCTCTGCCTTTACAATAAAGAAGCCCATCAGCATACCGATAGGAATCAGCAGGAAGCTGCGGCTGCCCTCGCCAATGGAAGCTCCCAGATACTGACCGGTAGGCATGAAGCCGATATTGACACCTGTCAGAAATATGACGAGACCTAAATATGTATAAATGATACCACCGGAGATTTTTAATACCTGTCTTTTCTTATAACGTCTGGTAATGAGCTGCAATAACAGGAACATGGCGGCAATTGGAAGAACGGCAATCGCTACTTCCTTACCGTATTCAGGAAAAGCATGCACGAATTCCAGCGCGGCAGCCTTGGTCGTAGTAATTTCAGCAAGCGGCGTCATTTCATAGACAGCAGAATCCGGTTTGTAGAAGATGCCAAGTAACAGAACAGACAGAACAGGACCGATACTGCATAAAGCGACCAGACCGAAGCTGTTCTCCTGTGAATTCTTATCACTGCTCAAAGCAGCAAGACCAACACCAAGAGCCATGATAAAAGGTACAGTAATAGGACCTGTGGTAACACCACCGGAGTCAAAAGATACGGGAATAAAGGTTGCTGGTGTGAAAATAGTGACAATGAATACTGCTGAATAGAAAATGATCAGCAGAACGTTTAAAGGAATTTTAAATAGAATACGGCAGATGGCAATCATCATGAAGATGCCAACGCCTATAGCCACTGCAAGCGTCAGGACAATATTCGGGATTGCGGGAACCTGTTCTGCAAGTACCTGTAGATCCGGTTCAGCCAGAGTGATAATAATACCGAAGACAAAACCAATGATAATAGGTATAAATGCCTTACGGGATTTACTCATTTCGATACCCATACCTTCACCCATGGGGGTCATGGCAAGATCAGCGCCGAGAGTAAACAGACCCATGCCGAATACCAGAAGCACCGCACCAAAAAGGAATAATACCAGAGTCCCTGAAGAAATGGGAGATATGGTGATACTAAGAAGTAGTACGATAGCAGTGATAGGCAGCACGGAGGAAAGCGATTCCATGATTTTTTCACGTAGTAATTTTCTCAAATATACATTCCACCTTTCTGTCTTTTACTATAAATATACTTTAATGTGATAAAGTATGTCAACCTTACATAAGGTAATAAAATATGAAAAAAAACTAAAGTGCAAAATCATTGACAGTATTGTAGAAAAACAATACTATGTAACTATTCAGAGCCATGCAGATTGAGGCAGAATATGCTTGTTTACAAGCATATTTGACTCAATTTATATGGCGAAGTAA
>OGLT01001118.1_pt1 | contig 15702 bp, 8 predicted proteins | sample 1572911 | NCBI WGS metagenome assembly OGLT01 (sample SAMEA2582014, study PRJEB24529) | metagenome | biome: Human gut stool | place: China | collected 2011 | reverse complement strand
TCGCGACCTCGGCGCGGGTGATGTTGTTCTGCGGGCGGACCTCGCCGTTGCCGTAACCGACGATATAGGCGAAGTGATCCGTCGTGTTCAGACCGAGGGCGTCATCGTCTTCGATCTCCACGGTGGGCTTGGGACGGGGATGATGACCACCGCTCTTGGTGTAGGTGACCGTCACGGTGCGATTGTCAGCGGGCATGGTGCCGGAGACAACCAGCTTATCAGCAGTGTAGCCGGAGATTTTGGGGCTGGTGACGGAGTAGTCCTTGCCGTACAGAATGGTTTCAATGTGGCTTTCAGCGGCCTTGCTGCCATCGCGGTAAACGTAGTTGATGGTCAAAGTGTAGGAGTTGCGGGTGTACTGAATCTTAATGGTAGTTGTTCTATCGGACTTGATCTTTTCCTGCGTAACCGTTCCAGGAGCGAAGCCGGGGTAATCATTGGCCGCGGCTGCGGTAAGAGTGCCGGCCGTGCCGGACAGGTGGTCGATATCATCCGGCGTGTTGTTGTAGCTGCCGTCAAGATTCTGCTTGTAGTGCTCGACCTTGTAAGCAACGCTGTCGGCGGCGGTGATTTTCAACTTGCCTTCACGCTTTGTGATGTTGTAGTTGCTTTCCTTAGTGTTGTTATTCAGAGTATAAGTGAAGGCGTTAGCCGATTCACCAACTTCTGTCTGAGAGCCAGTCACGTTGTAGGTCGCGCCCTCGCCATCAGCGAAACCGTTACCGCCGACGGTGACATTTTTGTTCGTTAGAGCCGTGCCGTCATACGGTTTGCTGGCGTTGGCAGAGGTCAGGGTGACATCGCGCTTGGTGATGGTCAAAGAACCGTCAGTGACATCAAACTTGACATTGGAGAAGTTCTTGCTCTTATTCTCAAAGCTGTCACCCGTCAAATCCATTGAATAGGCAGTGGTATTTGCGTCAGTGCCCTTTGCTTCGGCAACAACACCCGCTTTGAGAGAGAAGTCAGAAGACTTGTAAAGTCCGTTGCTGATACTGTCAATAGTGAAGCCGATTGCTTTCTGCTCAGAACCGTTGTAGACCTTGGATTCCTGCTTACCAGTGATTTTAACAACGATTTCGTCAGTGACGGGGGTGATTTTGAGCTTGCCTTCGGTTTTCTTGATGTCGTAGTTGCTTTCCTTGAACTTTTCGCCCGCGGTGTAAGCGATTGTGTTAGTAACTTCGCCTTCACTGACGTCGGTGACAGAGCCGGTAGCCTTGATTTCGGTGACTTCACTCTTGAAGACAGCATCTTCACAAGTGACCTCAGGTTTGGTCAGGGGTTTGCCATCGTAAACCTTGCTGCCGCTTCCGGAAGTCAAAGTGACTTTGCGCGGCTCAATTTTCAGCTTACCGTCAGTGGAGATCACGAACGTAACGTTAGTGAAGTTGGTATTGGTGTTCGTGAACTGTCCAGCGTTCAAACCCATATTATAGGTGTTAGCGTCGGTTCCCTTTGCCTCAGCGGTGCCGCTGAAAGTGAAGTCGCTTACTGTATAGCGTTTGTCACTGCTCTCAACGGTGTAGCCGGTTACGCTCTTTTCGGTGCCGTCGTACGTCACGGTGCTGGTGTTGCCCTTGATAGTGACGATGATCTCGTCGGTGATCTGAGTGGACTTCCACTGTGCGTAGAGGTCATTGCTGTCAATGTTATCCACGCGGGCGCTGGAACCGGCGGCAAATTTGTCACCCGTGCCGTCAGCCTTGGTGTTCCAACAATCGAACTCATAACCGATGGGGGGAGAGAACTTGTTGCTTGCGGCAACGGTAATGCGCGCATTGTTCTTCAGATTGGATTCAAGCGCGGTGGTATCGGTACCATCGGGGTAGTTCGAGTGATACGTCAGGGTAAGCACCTGAGCTACGGGGCCGTAAACAGCCGTCAGGGTAACGCCGCCCTTTGGCACTAAGACCTTATCGTTGGGATACTTCTTGCCGCTGCTGGCATTCCAGTACAGGAAGACCTTGCCAGCGGGGGCGGTGGAAGGGCCGTTGCGAACGGTTGCGTACGCACCCTCGGCATAGAGTTTGTCGTCGGTGACCGAGCTGCTACCTTCGGCGGTAACATACGTCACGCTGTAACCAGCCTTATTGCCAAACTTGGCATGGAGCGTGAGGTCGCCGGTGATCTTGGTGCTGGGGTGGAACGGCTTGCCATTTGCATCGACCCAGCCGAGGAAGGTATCGCCGTTAGGACTCGTCGGAGTGGGAAGATCGCTGATGGTCGAATTGTGAGCGACATCAGGTTTCGTCCATTCGGTCACAACGCTATTGTCTACTACAAATTCAACCTTGTGCACCGGTGCGACCCACCTGGCATAAACGGTGATGTTCTGCGCAGGCATGGTCTTGTTGAAATCATAGGGCGTTTCACCTGTCGGATCAGCATACCAACCGGCGAAAACGTAACCTTCTTTGCCTTCGGGCACAGTGGTAGGCTTATAGTTTCCAGCGTCAGCGATGGAGGCCTCGAATTTGTAGGAGACGGTGTGCTTATTATCATTGCCCTTAGCGCCGGTGTTCACATACACAATGTCGTAGCTGTTGCGGGTATAGTAGAATTTGGCATTATCATAAGCGTATTTACCGGACCAAGTTCTATCGGCCTCAAATGTTTTGAAATTGAAGCCAGTGATAGGATACTTGTCTTCTTCAGTGATAGTATAGCCTTCGCCGGGGCTGGTATCTTTGTGGTGCAGTTTATAGCCTACGCGATTATATGTCTTGTCTGAGGCTTCACCAGGTAAGACTTCCACATAGTAGTAAGCGGTTTCGCTGCCCCTCTCAGTTTTCGGCCCGTAGAATTTGTCACCGTTTAAGGGCATTGTCTGGAGATTGACCTGATAGGGTCCCTCGTTTTTAGAGTCATTTGTGCTCCAAGTGCTGCTGCCATCGTAAGTCGGCCACTTGTCAGAGATATTGGCACCGTACTTAGCAGTGATGCGAAGATTTGTATATTCTTTTGAACTGCTGAACAAACGAGAGTAAGAGTAAAACTTCACGGTGTACACATTGCGCTTGTAATACACGTTGACAATGGTAGAACCGTCGCCGTTAATGGTCTCCTGCGTGATCGTCTGCGCAGTAAAACCCTTATAATCCTCCACGCGTTTTGTATCCTTGGCGGTGGCGTTGGTTTGTGCACCGGCAGTGCCGGTCTTGGTTTCGGATTCTTTATAGGAGTAATTGTTATCATCTGCATTTTCCAGCCGGTGGATGACGGTGTACTGAACGTTCTTTTTTTCAGCCCAGTGTGCTTTCAGAATGAGGTCGGTATCTAAGATACTATCAAAGGCAAATTGGGTATTGCCATTGTACCAGCCGTCAAAGTCGTAACCGGGTTTAGTCGGGGCGGTAGGCGCTGCATAGTTCTCACCCTTGGGGACAAACAGCGGCTCGACATAGCTGCCGCCATCGGAATCGAATGCGATCCAGTGGCCCTTTTCAACGATGGCGCAGAGGGTAACGTTTGTGCTTTCAAGCGTAACAGATGTTACCGCAGTTTTGCCTTGGTCGCCTTCAAGATACCAACCGGTGATGGATTCGTCGCTCTCCACGGGGAAAGAGACGTCATCAAATTTGATCTCGACACCAGTCACGCCCTCTTTGGTCGCAACAATACGATCGGTAGTGTCCTTGAAGAAGACATAGTAAACATCTTCAAACTTGGCGTAGAGCTTTACAGTGCTGTTTTTCTCAATGGTCTCCGTATATTCGCCAAAACCATCGAACAGAGTATCATTTTCGGTGTACCAGCCGGTCAGCCGCTTGCCGTCCTGAACAGTTACTTCTGGCTCCCGCAGAGTATCGCCGGTTTTGATGATCTGCTCGGCAACCTTGTCCTCGCCTACGTAGAACTGGTAGGTGAGGTACTTGTTGTCGTCCGGCCGGATGACCTTTGCAGGTCCAACCGGGTGGGCCGCCAGCACGTTGAGCGGCAATAGCGACAGCGTCATCACGAGGACCAGGACCCAGGTGAGAAGGCGCTTGCCAACTTTCTTCTCAGACATAAAAAAATCCTCCTTCTTCTGCCTGTACGGCGCGAAGAAGGGGGGAGGTGATCTGCATTTGGCAACCGGCTGCCGTGCGGCGCGAGCGCCGTTTAGGTCCGTGGCTTTGCGACACAGGCTTTCGCCTGCTGTGCCTTTTTCTGTACAGTTGCTCTTCTGCGAGCCGCACAGATATTTGTGTTTGCCAATATTTTATGTTCACAGTATACCAGATTTGCCCAAAAATGCAAGGCGATTTTCAAAAAATATATAAGATATTAACAGAACTAATACCGCGCAGAAAAAAACGGCGGCAGAAAATACCTGCCGCCGTACTTCGACGAATTGTGAGGTCTTACGCCACCGCGGACACGGCGAGCGTGTCGCTCTGCTGGGAGTAGGTCAGGGGGGAGACGCAGCCGGCGAAGGTGGTCTCGTTGATGACGCGCTTGGTGACGGCATAGGTCATGTCGATCTGGTACCAGTTGCCGCTGACGTTGACCTTGTTCCAGGCGTGGTAGCTGCTGCCAGCGTAGCCCTTGGTGAGGGTGCAGGGGATGTTCTGGCTGCGGCACATGGCGGCGAAGAGGGACGCGAGGTCGTAGCAGATGCCCTTGTCGCTGTTCAGGGTGGCGGCGGTGTCGGGGATGTACTTGCTGACCTTGCCGGAGGTGATGTCGTTCGCGAGCTTGGTGTCGTAGGTGTAGTGACCAGCGATGTAGTTGTAGATCGCGGTGACCTTGTCCATGTCGGTCTTAGCGTCCTTGCAGAGCTCGGCGGCCTTCTTGCACACATCGTCGCCGGAGGTGAACTGCACGTCGGTCGTGGCGATGAGGTAAGGGGCGTAGGCGTTTTCGATCTTGGCGTTGACCTTCTTGCTGGTCACAACGCGGTAGGTCGTGCCGGAGATGTTCTCGCAGAGGGAGATGGTGTAGGTGCCGTCGCCCTGCTCGAGGGAGAAGACGGCGTCCTTGCCGCTCGGGCAGTTTTTGTAAGACGTCTTTTCGTTGCCGTACTGGATGCCGACCTTCAATTTGGCATTGGAGGTGTAGTTGACGGTGACGAAACCATACTTGGCATTCGTGGTGTCAATGGTGGTGCCATTGGCAGCGCTGGCGTTCACAACCGTGAACATGGACATGACAATAAGCACTGCGAGCATAGCGCAGGCATGACGAAACAGCCGTTTCATACGGCGATCTCCTTTCGGTAACTGGCTGCCAGCCCTGTTCTCAGGGGTAAGGCCCTATAGCTTTGCGTCGCCGGTTTTCACCGGGTTTGCTATTATCGTTTGAGATGCGGTCGAAGCGGCTGCACCTACTCTTTTTTACGGCTCACACTATATACGCGTTCTTGACGTTTGTCAACAAAAATCTACACGATTTTTTGCACTTTTTACACAAAAATCGAATTTTGTCACTATTGTCGGAGAATGCATTCAGAATTTGTTAATATTTATGGAAAAACACACTTGCCACAAAGGGGGCCTGCGTAGTATGCTCGTAAAAATCGCAAACGCGGGTCCCGGAACGGGGCGAGCGGGCGCGGGAAAAGAAAGGATACGACACATGAAAGTAAGGAAAGAGAAAACACTGGCAACGAAAATGGCCATCTCCCTCGTCGCGGGACTGACGGCCGGACTCCTGTTTTTGTTCCTCCGCGAGCATTTGAATTCCTCCGGTCAGGAAGCGGTGTGGACGACCATCAATGATCTTTTATTCCAGGATATCACCGCTGCCGGAGCGAGCAGCGCGCTTGGCCTTTTCTATTTGGCCGGTCAGATGTTCATTCGTTCCCTCCAGCTCGTCATCGTGCCGATGGTGTTTACTTCCATTACATTGGCAATAGGACAGATCTCTGATACCAGTACACTTGGCAGAATTTCCTTCAAGTGTATCAAGGGTTTCCTGATCTGTTCTTTTTTTGCGCTCCTGCTCGCCTGCGTCTGCGGCATCGTCTTCTATAACATGGGCGTATTCCACATCGCCGTCGACGGGCTGGAGAGCGTTTCCGGTTCGACGGGCTCCAATCCGCTGCTCGTTGTGCTGAACGTCATCCCCTCGAACATTGCCTCGACGTTTTCGAGCAACACGGCAGTGCTCGCCGTCGTCTTCCTCGCCATCGCGCTGGGCCTTTGCATGAAGACGCTCGGCGAGGAGAAGACTGCCACGCTTCGCAAGCTCATTCAGGAACTCAACGACGTGGTCATCGTCTTCCTCAACTTCGTCGTCAGCAAGTTCGGCCCCGTTGCCATCTTCATGCTGCTCACGCGCACCTTTGCCTCCTACGGTGTCGAGCACCTCAAGCCCGCCGTCGCCTATGTCATCCTCACGGTTGTGCTGCTGCTCATCTTCCTCATCATCGGCTATCCCGCTTTCATCGCGATCTTCGCGCATCTTGATCCTTTCAAGTTCGCCAAGAAGATCACCCGCGTCGCGGTCTTCGGCTTCTCCACCTCTTCGAGTGCGGCGACGCTCCCGCTCAACGTCAAGACCACGGTCGAGGAGCTCGGCGTGGATGAGAAGATCGCCTCCTTCGTCCTGCCGCTCGGCATGACCATCAACATGAACGGAACGGCCATCATGCAGGTCATCGCAACGCTCTTCATCGCCGGCTGCGCGGGCTACAGCATCAGCTTCACCCAGCTCGTCGTCATCGCGCTGCTCGCACTCATCGACTCAGCCGGAACGCCCGCGGCCCCCGGCTCCGGCGCGATCATCCTTTTCACCATCCTCTCCGGCCTCGGCTATGTGAATGATGCGGCAATGCTGGCCTACAGCCTGATCCTCGCCATCAACCGCCCCATCGAGATGCTCGTCACCGCGCTCAATGTTGTCGGCGATTCCGCCACGAGCATCTATGTCGCCAAGTCCGAGGGCGCGCTGAACGAGGACGTCTACAACGCGTAAGATCATTCAAAAAAGTGGTGTTACCACTTTTTTGAGAAAGTTTCGCTTCGCTTTGTGCCTCGCGGGCTCGACACACGCTCCGCGCAGAGTGTTTTTTCTGACGCGCGTGTCGCCAGAAAAAACGATCCAGATCATTTGCCGCCTGCGGGCGGCAAAGTCTGCGATGCTTTTATAACGAAAGAGACGCGGCGAAAGCCGCGTCTCTCCTTATATTATAGGTGTTATCTGTTACACGCTGAGCCAGTCGTCGAGGATAAGACCTTCGTTGTGCTTGGTGAGAAAGCCCACGCTCCACTCGCCGCCGAAGGCGATGAGCTTGCGGCCCTTGAAGTCCTCGAGCACGCGGGAGCCCGAGCAGAGCATCAGGTCCTTCACGTCGCACGGGCACTCGCGGATCAGGCGCAGGTGCTCGTAGGGAAGGCCGCTCATGCGCAGGTCGACGCCGTACTCGTTTTTCATACGGTACTCGAACACGTCGAATTGCAGCGTGCCGACCACGCCGACGACCACGTCCTCAAAGCCGCTGTCGGGGATTTTGAAGATCTGGATGGCGCCCTCCTGCGCGATCTGCTCCACGCCCTTGACAAACTGCTTGCGCTTCATCGTGTCCTTGGGTGAGACGAGCATGAAGTGCTCGGGCTCGAACGTCGGGATGCCGGAGAAGCGGAACTTCTTGCCGGGTGTCGTGATCGTGTCGCCGATCGAGAAGATACCGGGATCGAATACACCGATGATGTCGCCCGCGTAGGCCTCGTCGACGATCTCGCGCTCGGCGGCCATCATCGTCTGCGGCTGAGAGAGGCGCATCTTGCGGCCGGACTGGACGTGGAAATACTCGGTGTCGCGCTCGAACTTGCCCGAGCAGATGCGCATGAAGGCAAGGCGGTCGCGGTGGGCCTTGTTCATATTGGCCTGGATCTTGAAGACGAAGGCCGAAAATTCAGGGGAGTAGACGTCCACCTCGCCCGCGTCGCTCACGCGCGGAAGCGGCGGCGTGGTCATCTCTAAAAACGCGTTCAAAAACGGCTCGACGCCGAAGTTCGTCAGCGCGCTGCCGAAGAACACGGGGGAGAGCTTACCGCGGCGCACGGCGTCGAGGTCAAAGTCACGGCCTGCGCCGAGCAGCTCGACCTCTTCGGCGAGTGTGTCGCGGCGGGCCTGACCGATCAGGTCGACGAGCGCGGGATCATCGAGCTCGATTTCCGTGATGCCCGCCTTTTTGGCGTGGCCCGCGTCGGTGAAGTGCAGGATGCAGCGCTTATCGCGGTCGTACACACCGGCAAACTCCTTGCCGCAGCCGATCGGCCAGTTGACGGGATAGGTGTCGATGCCCAGCTCGCGCTCGACCTCCTCGCAGAGCTCGAGCGGGTCGCGCGTTTCGCGGTCCATCTTATTGATAAAGGTAAAGATGGGGATGTTGCGCAGAGCACAGACCTTGAAGAGCTTGCGCGTCTGCGGCTCGACGCCCTTCGCACCGTCAATGACCATGACGGCGCTGTCCGCGGCCATCAGCGTGCGGTAGGTGTCTTCCGAGAAGTCCTGATGGCCCGGGGTGTCGAGAATGTTGATGCAGTAGCCGCCGTGCTGGAACTGCATGACCGACGACGTGACCGAAATGCCGCGCTGCTTTTCGATTTCCATCCAGTCGGATTTTGCCGCGCGCTCGCGCTTGCCCTTGACTTCGCCCGCCTGCGCGATGGCTCCGCCGTAGAGCAGGAACTTTTCCGTCAGCGTGGTTTTACCCGCGTCCGGATGTGAAATGATTGCAAAGGTGCGCCGGCGTGCAACGTCGTTCACCAATGCGGGATTGGGAGAAGTCATTTTGTTTGGATTCTTTCCTCCGCTTGAGAGGAAGCTGTTGAACGTTCAATTGATTCGAAGTGCGTAATTTTATCAAGCCTTACTGTGATTTGCTGATATGAACCGTCCGTCAAGATGATTAAAATGCCTCAGACTCTTTTTTCGCCACTTATTAAAGGCCCCCTTCCATGAGTTATTTTCCAAAATGGCAGGTAAAAACATCCGGCGTCATCGCGCCTGATGAAACCCTGCCGGCGAACCAGACGATCGCGCTCGGCATTCAGCACGTTGTCGCCATGTTCGGTTCCACCATCCTCGCCCCGATTCTGATGGGCTTTGACCCCAACGTTGCCGTACTGATGAGCGGCATCGGCACCCTCATCTTCTTCCTGATGGTGGGCGGCCGTGTGCCGAGCTACCTCGGTTCTTCTTTCGCCTTCATCGGCGTCGTGATCGCGGCCACGGGCTATGCGGCCGGTTCCGGCCTCAACCCCAATATCGAGGTCGCGCTCGGCGGCATCATGGCCTGCGGCATCGTGTACTTCCTTGTGGGTGTCATCGTTACGCTGACCGGTGTCGCCTGGATTGAAAAGCTGATGCCTCCGGTTGTGACCGGCGCAGTGGTCGCGGTGATCGGTCTTAACCTCGCCCCGACCGCCTGCAAGAGCGTCGGCACCTCTTCCTTCAACGCCTGGATCACGATTCTTTCCGTGCTTTGTGTGGGCGGTGTCGCGGTCTACACCCGCGGCTTCATCCAGAAGCTTCTGATTCTCGTCGGCCTTCTCATTGCCTACGTGATCTACGCGATTCTTACAAACGGCCTCGGTCTCGGCCAGCCGATCGATTTCTCTCTGATCAGCAACGCCGCCTGGTTCGGTCTGCCGCACTTCCATCACCCCGAATTCCGGGCTGACGCGATTCTGCTCATCGTGCCGGTCGTGATCATTCTGATCGCGGAAAACCTCGGCCACGTGAAGGCTGTGACCGCCATGACGGGCCGCAACCTTGACCCCTACATGGGCCGCGCTTTCATGGGCGACGGTCTCGCGACGATCGTTTCCTCCTCCATGGGCGGCACGGGCGTCACGACGTACGGTGAGAATATCGGCGTGATGGCCGCTACCCGCGTCTACTCCACGCTGCTCTTCCCGGTGGCTGCCGCGCTCGCGATCCTGCTCGGCTTCTCGCCTAAGTTCGGCGCTCTGATTCAGACGATTCCGCAGCCGATTCTTGCCGGTATGTCGATTGTTGTGTTCGGTCTCATCGCCGTGTCCGGCGCCCGCATCTGGGTTGAGAACCACGTCGACTTCAGCCAGAACCGCAATCTGATCGTCGCCGCTGTGACGCTGATTCTCGGCGCCGGCGACTTCTCGCTCTCGATCGGCGGTTTCACGATCGGCGGCATCGGCACCGCGACTTTCGGCGCCATTCTGCTGAATGCCCTGATGACCCCCGGTGAACGAATGGGTCAGAAAAAGAACTCTTAATCTGAAAGAGTCTGCCCGGCATTCCTGATGCAGCAAGGCCGATGAAGAGAAAAATCTTCATCGGCCTTTTTTCGTAGCTTGAACCCGGTTCGGATTACTTCCGGCGCGGATTTCCGGAGGCGTTCTGGAAGGCTGCCGCCATCGCGCCTGAGAAGCCGCCGCCCGTTCTTTCAGACTTCATCCGGGGCGCACTCTGTCGGCCAACGCGGGGTTCGCTTCTAGGCGCCCCTTCACGACGCATGGAAAGCGCGATGCGCTTCCGCTTTTCATCCACATCGAGCACCCGGACTTTGACGATCTGCCCCACCCGGACTTCAGCGGAGGGATCTTTCACATAGTGGTCTGCCAGCTCGGAAATATGAACGAGGCCATCCTGATGCACGCCGATATCCACGAAGGCACCAAACGCCGTGACGTTGCTCACCACACCCTCGAGCTTCATGCCAGGTTTCAGATCCGAGATCTCCGTCACCCCCTCAAGGAAGTGCGCCATCACGAATTCCGGACGCGGATCGCGGCCCGGTTTCTCGAGTTCCGAGAGGATGTCCTTCACGGTCGGGAGTCCGAACTGATCCGTAACAAAGTCAGCCGGCCGGAGACGCTTCAGCACCGATTCATTCCCGATCAGCTTTTCAATCGGAAGACCGGTTTTTTCCGCAATCGCGTTGGCGACTGAATAGGCCTCCGGATGAACCGCGGAGGCATCCAGCGGATTCTCGCCATTCTGAATCCGAAGGAAGCCCGCAGCCTGCTCAAACGTCTTCTGACCAAGGCGCGGAACGCTGAGCAGCTGGGCTCTGGAGGCGAACGCCCCATGCGCCTCTCGCCACCGGACCACCGCTTCCGCGAGACTTGATGTCAGCCCCGCCACGCGGCGAAGCAGCATGGGGCTTGCGGTATTCAGATTCACACCGACCGAATTCACGCAGTCCTCCACCACAGCATCCAGCTTCCGGGCGAGATCCCCCTGATCCACATCATGCTGATACTGACCGACGCCGATCGCCTTGGGGTCGATCTTCACGAGTTCGGCAAGCGGATCCTGGAGCCGCCGGGCGATCGACACCGCGCCGCGGTAGCTCACATCCATATCCGGGAATTCCTTCGCCGCGAGTTCGCTCGCGGAGTAGACGCTGGCACCCGCCTCGCTCACAACAGCCTTCGTAAGCCCGAGTTCCGGATGGCGATGAATCAGGTCATCCACGAGTTTCACTGTTTCGCGGGACGCCGTCCCGTTTCCGATACTGACCAGTGACGGATGGAACCGGCGGGCGAGCGTCGCGAGCGACTCAATCGATCCGTCCCAGTCGTTTCTCGGCGGGTGCGGATAGATGACCGCAGTCGCCTGAACAGAGCCTGTTTCAGAAATCACGGCTACCTTGACGCCCGTACGGATTCCCGGATCAAGACCGATCACGCCCTTGTGGCCCGCAGGGGCCGCAAGCAGCAGATCCTTCAGATTGGAGCCGAACACCGTGATGGCGCTCCGCTCAGCATCCTCACGGAGCTTCTGGAAGATCTCGGTTTCAAGCGACGTCAGGCATTTGACGCGCCAGGTCCAGCGGCAGACCCGGGCGTACCAGCTGCTCGCCGGAGCGCCGGAAAGCCGCAGACCTTCATGCTCCGCCACCATTTCAATGCAGGGGTGCGGTGTCTGGGCTTCGAGTTCCTCGGGAAGCGCCACTTTGACGGACAGCACTTCGTCCGTGCGGGCCCGGAAAATGGCGAGCACCCGATGTGACGGGATTCCGATCAGCGGTTCACTGAAGTGGAAGTAGTCCTGGTACTTGCTTCCGGCCTCTTCCTGCCCCTCGATCACCTCAGACTGCAGAACACCCGTCTTCCAGAGGAAGTCGCGGAGTTTCCCGATCAGCTCAGCGTCTGTCGCGAAACGCTCCGCCGCGATATCGCGGGCACCGTCAAGCGCCGAGGCCGGATCCGGATAGGCTTCGGAAAGGAACGCCTTGGCAGTCTCCTCGGGATCAAGCGACGGATTGCCGAGCAGCTGATCCGCGAGCGGCTCAAGCCCCGCTTCACGGGCCTTTTCAGCCCGGGTACGGCGTTTCGGCTTATAGGTGAGGTAGAGATCCTGGAGCCGCTGCTTGCTGTCAGCCGATTCAATCTCGGCTCTGAGCGCATCCGTCAGCTTTCCCTGCTTTTCAATGGACTCCAGAATGGAGGCGCGGCGGTCTTCAAGATCCTTCAGATAGATCAGCTTTTCCTCGAGCGCGCGAAGCTGCGTGTCATCGAGCCCTCCGGTCACTTCCTTCCGGTAACGGGCAATAAAGGGCACTGTCGCCCCTTCTTCAAGGAGATTCACGGCGGCCGCCGCCTGTGCCGGAGTGCAGTGAATGTCGGCGGCAATCGCCCGGGAAATTTTATCCAGTAAAAGATTCATAGCCGTGTCCGGAGCGGCAGCCGGAACTGCCGCCCCCAAAAGAAATCAATAGGGATGGAAGAAGAAACGCGCCGGTTTCTCTGCCGGCGCGCTGCCTCAGTGCTGAGCTGCCCGCTGACGGATCAGGTCAACGAGCGCCTGATCCTTATTCCGGTAGGCCTCGTTGCGAAGCTTATCGAAGACAGAGGATTTTCCTGCTCGTAACTGAAGGTGAGGAGTACCTTATCCGCGGCTTCCTCAAGACGGATGATCTGCCAGCTGCGGGGCCAGGTGGGGCCTGCTGCGACGTGAATTTCCGCCCGGCTGTCCGGGATCAGGGCAACCTGATCCTCGATCACCAGATCGCCAAAGCGCTTTGTGCGCTTCAGCCACCGTCCGCCGTCACTTGTTTCGGTGTCCTGCACGCTCGACTCGTCGCAGCCCGCGAGCACAAGCTTCGGATTCCGGAGAAGCCACTCGAGCTCCCTCCAGACGCTTTCCCGATTCAGACCTTCCAGCTGCAGCACATGCTCAAAAATGATCACTTCTTTTCTCTCTCAGAGACCAGAGCCGGAATTTTCCCGCCCGGTCTTCATGCGTTTTTCCAGCCACTGGCTGTAAGCGGACATCATAAGGGAAGACGCAAAGTAGATGGCGCCCACAAAGAGATAGCCGACTCCGAAGAACTCTCTCCACTCTGGATCTCCGAGCGCAAGCCTCAGGCTTCCGAGAAGATCATACATAGAGACAACCGTGACAAGCGACGTATCCATAAAGGTGGAAAGAAGGCTGTTCACAAAAGCCGGAATGATCGCGACGAGCGCCTGCGGCAGCAACACGTGCACGTAGCACTGAAAGCGGCTGAGGCCGAGTGACTCCGCGGCCGACATCTGAGCGGCAGGAACTGCCTGAAGGCCGCCGCGGACGGTTTCCGCCATATAGGCCGCCTGGAACAGCACGATCGCGGTCGCCACGCGCCAGAACGTGGAAGTCTCAAATCCCATCGGCAGAAGGATCGGGAAAATGAAGGCCGCCACGAAAAGCACCGTGATCAGCGGCACGCCGCGGACGAGTTCGATATAAGCCGTGGAAAGTGTCCTTACAAGCGGCAGCTTCGAGCGGCGCCCGATCGCGAGCAGAATGCCGAGCGGGCTGGAAAGCGTCATGCCGATCAGTGTGAGAATCACGGTGAGAGGAAGTCCGCCCCAGGAGTCCGGGTCGACCGGAGAAAGCCCGAAAACGCCGCCGTACATCAGCGAGAAGAACACGGCAAAGGCGGCCACCCAGGCCGCACCCAGCACCCGGACTCCGCGCCTCGACCAGAATTTCGGCACCGCCGTGAGCACCAGCATCAGCACGATCACCGCTGTGCCGACCGCAGGCCTCCACTGCTCCTCGTACGGGAATCGGCCGAAAATAATCATCCGCCACTTTTCAGCGACGAATCCCCAGCAGGCACCGTCAGACGCGTGGCACGCTTCGTAATCAGGCTGAAAAACCGCGTTGATGACACCCCAGTCGATAAAGCGCCAGACGCCCCAGAGCAGGGCAATCAGAGCGGCAAACGTAAACGCTGCCGAGGCGGCTCCTGCCGGTGTCCGGAGGGCCTCAGGGTTCAGGGAAAAACGTTTCATTTCTCCTCCTCCCCCCGGGAGAACCGGGCATTGATGAGATTCATGATCACGGACGTGACGAGATTCAGCACGAGATACACGAGCATGATGAGGCAGATCATCTCGAGCGCCTGCCCCGTCGTGTTGATCGAGGTATTCCCGATGCAGACAACATCCGGATAGCCGACCACGACGGCGAGCGACGAATTCTTCGTGAGATTCATGAACTGGCTCGCGAGCGGCGGAACCGAAAGCTTCATCGCCTGAGGAAAGACCACATAGCTCGCTGTCTGCACGGGAGAGAGCCCCAGCGCCTCGCCCGCAAGCCACTGTCCCTCGCCGACCGAGAGAATACCGGCCCGGATCACCTCAGCGATCGGAGCCGAGGAGAAAAGCGTGAGCCCCAGCCAGAGGGCGAGGAATTCGGGCGACAGCGCGCCTCCCCCTTCCACCACAAAGCCTTCGAGATGGGGATGCGCCCAGCCAAAAACCGCTCCTGACAGCAGCCACACGGCAATCGCTGTCACGCAGAAAACGCCGAACGCGATCCCCCAGGCGACGAGGAAGGTGGATTTCCGAAGCGTCACCCGGCGTGCGGCCTCTCCGGCAATCAGCCCCACGGCAGCCGCCGCAAGCAGCGCCATCCCGTTATGCAGCGGCACCGGGAACTGCAGCCCCGCCTTATCCAGCATGACAGGCGCGCTCGAATTCATCACGGTCTCCATATCCGGGAGCATTTCCGTGATGGTGAGATAAATCGCGAGGAGCCCGATGATGAGCGGAATATTCCGGTAGAACTCGACATGGGCCCAGCCCAGCGCGTGAAGCACGGGCTGACGCGAAAGCTTCATGAACGCGATGACAATGCCGAGCAGCAGTGAGGAAAAAATCGCGAGGACCGAAACCTTCAGCGTATTGAGAATACCGATCCCAAATGCCCGCAGAAGCGTGTCTGAGGACTGAAAAGGAATCATCGATTCGCCGATCTCAAAACCGGCGGCATTCATCAGAAAGGCGAAGCCATGCTGAATGTTCCGTGACGCGAGATTCTCCGCGACATTCCGGGAGAGAATCCACAGAAATCCAAAGAACAGCACGGCAACGAGAAGCTGAATCATCAGCTCCCGGAATCGCCTGCTGCGCTCACGCGCGAGCCAGGCGGCATCACCCTGAGGCTGAGCCTTTTTCGGTCTGAAAAACATAGACACCCCAAAAAATTCAGACGCGAAGCCGGCCGCGGCGCTGGCTTACCCCGAGCGGCGGCCGGCAGGAGTCCTTGCTTAAAAAAGATGCATCAGCGGATCGGAGGCGAGATCAGGATGCCGCCCTTCGTCCAGAGCCGGTTGAGACCGCGGCTGAGGCCAAGAGGAGTCTTCGGCCCGAGATTCGCTTCAAAGGATTCGCCGTAGTTGCCGACCTGCTTGATGATCCGGTAAGACCACTGTTTATCCAGACCAATCATGCGCCCGAGATCCTCTTCAAGCCCAAGAAGGCGGCGGACATTCGGATTCTTGCTGGAGCGGAT
>OGLT01001114.1_pt1 | contig 15721 bp, 9 predicted proteins | sample 1572911 | NCBI WGS metagenome assembly OGLT01 (sample SAMEA2582014, study PRJEB24529) | metagenome | biome: Human gut stool | place: China | collected 2011 | reverse complement strand
ACCTATTCCGTATATTTGTAGGAAAAGACAGAATGCGATTCGGGCAAGTTCGCATAAATGCGACTGCCGCTTCTTTTTACACCCCTCGTTATGGAATAGAAAATACACCCCGACGGCCCGGACAAATTTGGCCCGCCGCACGGTTTTCACTATATTTGTAAAATAATGGGAGATATTCCGGGAAATCCGGAGCGGCGTTTGCCGCAAGGTTCGCCTCCCCCATTCGCTCAAAACAGATCGAACATGGCAATATTCAAAGTCGAAGGCGGCCGCCGGCTGCGCGGTGAAATCACGCCCCAGGGCGCCAAAAACGAGGCGCTTCAGATCCTCTGCGCCACGCTGCTCACGCAGGAAAAGGTAATCGTACACAACGTCCCGCAGATCCTGGACGTGATACAACTCATCGAATTACTGCAGGCGATGGGCGTCGAAGTGGAGCGCCTGTCCGAAGAGAGCTATTCGTTCCGAGCTGCCGACATCGACCCGGACTACCTACGCTCGGACGACTACTGCCGCCGGGCCAGCCGCCTCAGGGGGTCGGTGATGCTGCTGGGTCCGATGCTGGCGCGTTTCGGCGTGGGCTACATGCCCAAGCCGGGCGGCGACAAGATCGGCCGCCGCAGGCTCGACACCCACTTCATCGGCTTTCAGAAGCTGGGCGCCACGCTCGATTTCGACACTGCGGCCGCCTGCTCCGAAGTCCGCTGCAAGGAACTCAAGGGATGCTACATGCTGCTCGACGAGGCTTCGGTGACCGGCACGGCCAATATCATCATGGCGGCTGTGATGGCCAAGGGTTTCACGACCATCTACAACGCCGCATGTGAACCTTACATCCAGCAACTGTGCCTAATGCTCAACCGCATGGGCGCACGCATCTCGGGCATCGCCTCGAACCTGCTCACCATCGAGGGTGTCCGGGAGCTGCACGGCACCGAACACACGCTGCTGCCCGACATGATCGAGGTGGGCAGCTTCATCGGCATGGCCGCCATGAACCAGTCGGAACTGACGATCCGCAACGTATCGTTCGAGAACCTGGGCATCATCCCGGCGCAGTTCGCCCGCATGGGCATCCGTTTCGAGCAGCGTGACGACGACATCTATATCCCGCAGCAGGAACATTACAGCATCGACACCTTCCTCGACGGGTCGATCATGACGATCGCCGACGCCCCGTGGCCGGGGCTTACCCCCGACCTGCTGTCGATCTTCCTCGTGGTGGCGACGCAGGCCAAGGGTGCCGTGCTTATCCACCAGAAGATGTTCGAAAGCCGCTTGTTCTTCGTCGACAAGCTGATCGACATGGGGGCGCAGATCATCCTCTGCGACCCGCACCGCGCCACGGTCATCGGCCACGACCACCGCATCCGCCTGCGCGCTACGCGCATGACCTCACCCGACATACGTGCGGGTGTGGCGCTGCTGATCGCTGCCATGTCGGCCGAAGGGGTTTCGACGATCCAGAATATCGACCAGATCGACCGCGGCTACAAAGACATCGACGGGCGTCTGAACGCCCTCGGCGCACGGATTACCCGCATCGACGACTGCGAATAAGAGGGAAGGGCAAACGGCAGCGCCGCAGCGGGGAACAAGACTGAAACAAGATTAAGAAACACGATTGGGAACTTATGTTTTTGGAAAATGCCAGCCGCAAGGGCTGGATCGAAGTGATCTGCGGCTCGATGTTCTCGGGTAAGACCGAGGAGCTGATACGCCGCCTCAAACGCGCCAGGTACGCAAACCAGAAAGTCGAGATATTCAAACCCCGCATCGACGTGCGATACTCCGAAGAGGAGGTCGTTTCGCACGACGCCAACGCCATCCGCTCCACGCCGGTCGACTCGCCGCGCAACATCCTGCTGATGACCTCGGAGGTCGACGTCGTGGGCATCGACGAAGCGCAATTCTTCGACGACAGCATCGTCGAGGTCTGCCGCGAACTGGCCGACAGCGGCGTGCGGGTCATCGTCGCAGGGCTGGACATGGACTACACCGGCAAACCCTTCGGGCCGATGCCAGCGCTGATGGCCACGGCCGAATATGTCACCAAGGTGCACGCCATCTGCGTCCGCTGCGGCAACCTCGCCCATCACTCGCACCGCCTCACACAGGACGAAAAGCTGGTCGTACTGGGCGAAACGGACTCCTACGAAGCCATCTGCCGACACTGCTTCAAAGAGCTGGTACGCGACAAGAAAGAGAAATAAGCGCAACGGGCTCGCACGGGGAACCGGGCACCTGCCAGCCTACACCAAGAAAAGCACACCGAGGGCTACAAACGCGCCACCGAAGGACATTTCAAACGTCGCATGGCCTATGCGGATCGCAGCCGGCAACAAGCCCGCCCTGCCGAAGCCTGCGAAGAATAGCGGACACACCTGCGGCCTACTGCGCAGCCTGCAGCGCAGCGATAAACCCGGGCCACAATACCCACAGGTTCTCGGTCTGCAACCAAAGTTCGCGCGCCTGCGCCTGCACGGAGGGACGTTCGCCCTCGATATCCCGCAGGTAAGCATCGTCGGCAGGGTGCTCGGCGGCCGTAAATTCCCGGAAGAAAGGCGCAAACCGCGTCTTGAAATGCAGCAACTCCCCTTCGGGAAGCGTCCCTTCACGACGGAATGCCGACCAGAGCAGCAATATCCCGCGGCTGGCACATTTGTCCGAAACGTCGTTTATCACTTCGTCGAACAGTTCCTGCTCGTCCATCGCCAGGTAATCGAACGCCAAGAGTTCGCTCCCCTCGAGGTGGTCTTCGGGATCCAGCTCCAGGAGCATCTCCAGCAGCGCCGCAGACATCTCGAAATCGTTGATCAGAAAGTGGTCGATGGCCGAGGCACGGATCAGTTCGAGCGCAGACTGCGAATTGCGGTGGCTCCATTCGAGGTTGATCTCTTCGTCTTCGGGCAGCAACCCCGCAAGCCGCTGGAATGCCTGGTAACGTTCATTGCAGGCATCTTCGACATTCCCCGCGGCCTCCAGCTCACGGGTGTGTGCCAAAACCCTGGTGAAATTATACGGCCCGTCGCCGACGATTTCGAAAGTCTGGTCGGGCGTGGGGTTAAGATATGCTTTTTGCATCGCGGCGCATTTTAAAAATCATGGTTATCAGTATAGCGAGTGTCAGCGCGCCGCCCAGCAGGTAGGCCGCTGCCCGGTCGCGCATGCCGCACATAAGCGGCGATATAAAGACATAGGACATGCAGACGTAGGTCATGACCAGCGCCGGCAGGAGCCCCACCCAGCGGTTGCGGCCCCGTTTGTTCAGGTAGGCCGTAATCATCCACAGCGTGACCATCGCCAGTGTCTGGTTCATCCATGCGAAATAGCTCCACATGGCCTCGAACGGCAGGCAGAAAATAATGACCAGCCCCGCAGCGAAGAGCGGGATGCTGATATAGATTCGCTTGCGCAGGCTGCGCTGTTCGAGCCCCATGAAATCGGCCACGATCAGCCGTGCCGAACGGAACGCCGTATCGCCCGAGGTGATGGCGCAGGCCACAACCCCGAAGATCACCAGTCCGGCCAGCACTTCGCCCAGCGTAGTGCGGGCGATGACATCGACCATCACGGCCGCCTGCCCGCCATACTCCGCAATCGCGGCATTCAGCCCGGAGGCACCGTTCCAGAAGGCCATGGCGATGGCCGCCCATATCAGCGCGATGATGCTCTCGGAGATCATGGCGCCGTAAAACACGGGGCGGGCCTGCCGTTCGGAACGCAGGCAGCGTGCCATCAGCGGCGACTGGGTCGCATGGAAGCCCGAAATAGCGCCGCAGGCGATGGTCGTAAAGAGCATCGGCAGGATCGGGAACCGCTCCGGGTCGGCAATGCAATTTTCCAGGGAGGTAAACTCGGGGATCGTATATTTGCCGCTGAAAAGCAATACGGCGAGGATTCCCAGCGCCATGAAAAGCAGTGCGCAGCCGAAAACCGGATAGATACGGCCGATGATCTTGTCCACGGGCAGCAACGTCGCCACGATATAATAGATCAGGATAACGCCCAGAATGATGAGCAGCAACCACGAGAAACTGCCGAAGGCAATACCCGACAGCGCCGGGGCCTCGATGCGGTTGGCGATCAGCGAAGCGGGCTGCGACAGGAAGACAGCGCCGACGAGCACCATCAGCCCCACGGAAAAGATGCGCATAAGTTGTTTTATCCCCGGCCCGAGGTAGGTGCCGACGGTCTCGGGCAAACTCGCACCGTTGCTGCGCAGCGAGACGATCCCGGCGATGAAGTCGTGCGCCGCCCCCATGAAGATACCGCCGAAGGTAATCCACAGGAATGCCACGGGGCCGTATGCCGCCCCCAGCACGGCACCGAAAATCGGCCCCAGCCCCGCGATATTGAGCAGCTGTATGAGGAAAGTCCTCCACATCGGCATCGGGATATAATCCACTCCGTCGAACGACGTGGCCGAAGGCACAGGCCGCGCAGCATCCACGCCGCACAGGCGTTCGAGATAGCGTCCGTAGGTGAAATATGCTGCCACGAGGAGCCCCAGGCACCCCAGGAAAGTAATCATAACCCGGTCTGTTTTCGGTTAGTTTTGACGCGAATATAGCAAGAAATGCGAGAATTTTCCGAAAATTGTTGCGAGAAAAATATTTTTTTCAGATATTTGCAATCCCAAAGAGAGCTTAATGTTCTCGGCAAGCCGAAATAGCTCAGTTGGTAGAGCGTTTCACTCGTAATGAAGAGGTCCCGGGTTCAAGTCCCGGTTTCGGCTCGGAAAGGTCGCCATACGGCGACCTTTTTTCGTTATAAGGCCTTGCGAACCCGAATTTTTTATACTTTTGTTGCGCAATGGTTCGCAAAGGGGTTCCGCAACCCCCTGACCGATTAAAAGGGAATGCCGTGAAAATCGGCAACAGTTCCCTCTGCTGTGAGTTCCTGCCACCCGAAATGGCACAACAAGTCCTGACAATCTTTTGCCACTGGCCCCAGTCCGGCCGGGAAGGCGTCTCGACGGGAACGAGTCAGAAGACCTGCCGTTGCAATGATTTTACAATCCAGGGGAATGGATCGTGATCGGCATGAAGAGCCTGCCGGCAAGGCATATTCCCGGATGTAAAATCAGTTTGACAAATACGAAGGCCGCACCGGACGTCCGATGCAGCCGGCCGTAGCCCCGCACCAGGGAAGAGGAGGGGCCGGTCGTTTCTTTAATTTTCGACGCATGAAACGGATTTTACGACATATCCTGCCCGTGATCCTGTGCCTGCCGGCACTGGGCGGCTGCATGAAGTGGGACTACGCAGACATGGAAGAGTTCGCCGCGACGGGGCCGGGGTTGTTCATCACCAACGAGGGAAATTTCCAGTACGGTAACGCCACGCTCTCCTATTACGACCCGGCAACGAAAAAGGTCGAGAACGAGGTTTTCTACCGTGCCAACGCCATGAAGCTGGGCGACGTGGCACAGTCGATGACCATCCACAACGATCTGGGATGGATCGTCGTGAACAATTCTCATGTCGTCTTCGCAATCGACCTCCGTACATTCAAGGAGGTGGGCCGCATCACGAACCTCACCTCGCCGCGGTACATCCACTTCGTCTCCGACGAAAAGGCCTATGTGACCCAGCTTTGGGACAACCGCATTTTCATCGTCAACCCCAGGCGGTACGAGATCACGGGCTACATCGAGTGTCCCGGCATGACACCCGGATCGGGATCGACCGAGCAGATGGTACAGTACGGGCAATACGTCTACGTGAACTGCTGGTCGTACCAGAACCGGCTGCTGAAGATCGACACCCGAACCGACAGGGTGGTGGACGAACTGGTTGTCGGCGTACAACCCACATCGCTGGTACTGGATGCCAACGACAAGCTGTGGACGATCACCGACGGCGGTTACGAAGGCAGCCCCTACGGATATGATGTTCCGGCACTGTACCGCATCGACGCCGCCTCGTTCCGCCTGGAAAAGCAGTTCCGTTTCAGAGAGGGGGATGCACCCTCGGAAGTGCAGCTCAACGGCACGCGCGACACGCTGTACTGGATCAACAAGGATGTCTGGCGCATGCCCGTAGCTGCCGAGCAGCTCCCGGCGCGCCCGTTCCTCGAATACCGGGAGACGAAATATTACGGGCTGACGGTCGACCCGGACAACGGCGACGTCTACGTGGCCGATGCCATCGACTACCAGCAGCAGGGGATCGTCTACCGTTATACGGCCGACGGCGACGCGGTAGACGAATTTTACGCGGGCGTCACCCCGGGCGCTTTCTGCTGGAAACGATAACCCGACAAACACGCGAAGCAATGAAGAGACTCCTAATCCCGCTGTTCAGCATCGCCCTCTGGTGGAGCGCCGCCGCCCAGGACAAGGCGCCGTCGGACGGAGGGTGGTGGAACGAGAATCCGTCGCTGGTGTTGCCCATCCGCGCAGTCGGGGTGACGGGCGTGAAACCCATGAAAGAAATAGGCGTTCAGAAAACGCAGCTCGACACGCTCGTCCTGCACGAGAACATTGCCCTGTCGATGGCCGACGTGCTGACATTCAATTCGTCGATCTTCATCAAGCAATACGGACGGGCGACGCTTTCGACGGTCGCATTCCGCGGCACGGGCCCTTCGCATACGCAGGTGGTGTGGAACGGCATGCGCATCAACTCGCCGATGCTGGGCATGACCGATTTCTCGATGATTCCCTCCTACTTCGTCGACGACGCACAACTGCTGCACGGCACCTCGTCGGTCAACGTCACGGGCGGCGGCCTGGGCGGTGCGGTCATGCTGGCGACCAAACCCGCCGATACGCAGGGCTTCGGGCTGCAATACACCCAGGGCATCGGGTCATTCTGGACGACGGACGAATTCCTGCGTCTCACCTACGGCAACGACCGCTGGCAGACCTCCACGCGCGTGGTATATTCGTCGTCCCCCAACGAATATTCCTACCGGAACCACGACAAGAAGGAAAACATCTACGACGACGAGCACAACATCATCGGTTCGTACTATCCCCGCGAAAAGCACGACGACGGAGCTTTCCGCGACTTCCACCTGTTGCAGGAGGCCTATTACAACACGGGCAACGGAGACCGGTTCGGCCTGAACGCCTGGCTGATCGCCTCGAAGCGCGGGCTGGGGCGCATGACGACCGATTACGGCGATCCGAAGAAATTCATCAACGAACAGCGCGAACGCACGCTGCGCAGCGTGCTGTCGTGGGATCACCTGCGCCGGAACTGGAAAGTCGCGGCCAAGGCCGGATACATTTACAGTTGGTTCGCCTACGACTACGCCAACGACGTGGGCAACGGGAAACTGGAATACATGACCAACTCCCGGAACTGGTACCACACGCTCTTCGTCTCGGGCGAAGGGGAATACTACATAGGCCGCAAATGGCTCTTCACGGCACAGGCCGACCTGCACCAGCATTTCGTCACGAACAACGACCGCAGGATCATCTCGCAGGACATGAACCGAAAGACCGTCGGGTACGACCACGCGCGCACGGAGCTTTCGGCCAGCATCACGGCCAAATGGATGCCCACCGAACGGCTGGGGCTGTCCGTCACGCTGCGCGAAGAGATGTACGGCGCGCAGTGGACGCCGCTCATCCCGGCGTTCTATGCGGACTACCTGATCTCGAAACGCGGGACGATCCGGGCAAAAGCCTCCGTATCGCGCAACTACCGTTATCCCACGCTCAACGACCTCTACTTCCAGCCGGGCGGGAACACCGACCTCGTGCCGGAATCGGGGTTCTCGTACGACGGCGGGATATCGTTTGCCATAGGGAAGGAAGGAGTATATTCGCTGCACGGCGAGGCGACATGGTTCGATTCCTACATCGACGACTGGATTCTCTGGCTGCCGCTGGGCGGCAACACCAACTACTGGACGCCGCTCAACATGAAGGACGTACACGCTTACGGCGTGGAACTGAAAGCCGGGTACGACCGTATGCTCTCCAAGGAGTGGCAGCTGGGGCTGGACGGCAACTTCTCGTGGACGCCCTCGGTCAACCGGGGCGAAGCGTTCAGCAAGGGCGACCGGTCATTGGGCAGGCAACTCCCCTACGTGCCCGTATATTCGGCCGCGGTGACGGGGCGTCTGGCCTACAAAAGCTGGCGCCTGCTATACAAGTGGTGCTATTACAGCGAGCGGTTCACCATGACGAGCAACGCCTTCACCTACACGGGCAACGTCCCCTACTACCTGATGAACGACGTGACACTCGAAAAGCTGTTTTCCGCGCGCTGGGCCGATCTTTCGGTCAAGGCCGCCGTCAAAAACCTCTTCGACGAAGAGTATGTTTCCGTGCTGGGACGCCCCATGCCGGGGATAAATTTCGAAATATTCCTCGACATCCGCCCCAAATGGGGGAAGAAAAAAGCCAGGGATTGATCTGACCCGCACAAGGGCATCGGCAGGCCGGCACTATTCCGATTCCCTGACTCCGAATCACGGCCCGGCGGTAAGAACTTTCCCGGGAAAGGACGTTTCGTAGGAGCATGGCAAAAAGAGTTTTCGTGACATCTTCCCCGAAACGGCGTCCCGGAAATACAAAGCCCGGATCCGCGCGGATCCGGGCATAGCGATAAACCAAAGAAACCGGCAGGGTTATTCCGCCCAGCCGCCACCCAGGGCTTTATACAGGTCGACCAGTGCCAGGTGCTCGTCGCGCACGGCATTGCTGACCCCGATCTGGGCGTCGAAATAGCGGCGCTGGGCATCCAGCACGTCGATATAATTGATGCTTCCGCCCCGGTATTGCAGTTGGGCGAGTTCGACATATTTCCGGGCCGCGTCGCGCAGGTTAACCTTCAGCGCGGCCGTCCGGCGGACGCTGCGATAACTGACCACGGCGTCGTTGGCCTCCTTGAAAACCGTCAGCACCTTCTGTTCATACCCCAGCCGGGCCTCGTCGTAGGCGGCCAGCGCGGCCTTGTACCGGGCCTGTTTACGGCCGAACCCGAAGATCGGCGAGGCGAGCGTACCCGCGACATACGAGAACGGCGAGCGGAAAAACCCGCTCACATCGTCGTTTTCCCAGCCGCCCGTCAGGTTGAACACGATGCGCGGGAAGCGGTCGGCGTAGGCCATGCCCGCGGCGGCCATCGCCGCACGAAGCTGCTGCTCAGAAGCCCGCACGTCGGGACGCCGCAGGAGCAATTCCGACGGCAACCCCACGGGAAGCGACTCGGCGAACTCCGCCTCGGTATTCATCTTGCTGCGCACGACCCGCCAGTCGGGATTTTCGCCCATGAGCAGCGAAATGCTGTTTTCCATGACCTCGATCTTGCGTTCGAGGTCGGGGATCAGCGCCGCCGTAGAGGCGTACTCCACTTTCGCCTGCTGGAAGACCGTTTCAGAGGTGAGGCCGCCCTCGAAACGCAACTGCGCCTGGTAAGCGCCCTCGCTGCGCGTGATGAGCGTACGCCGCACGATGGAAAGCTCGTTGTCGAGCGCCATCAACCGGAAATAGGCGGCGGCGACCTCCGCGACGAGCGTCATCTGCATCGCACGCCTGTCCTCGACCGATGCGAGGTATTCGGCACCGCCTTTGCGTTTGGCCCAGCGCAGGTTTCCCCACAGGTCGAGCTCCCAGCTCACGGTAGCCTTGGCGCCGAGTTCGGGGTCGCGGCTCGGCTCCTCGCCCGCATAGTCGTTGGTTTCGTGATCGGCGTAGACCGTTCCCGACACCGACGGCAGGCGTCCGGCCTTGCCAATACGGTAGAGCTGGCGCATACGTTCGACACGCGCCGCCGCGGCAAGCATGTCCTTGTTGTTGGCCAACGTATGACGGATGATGTTGCACAGGGTCGAATCGCCATAAAACCGCCACCACTCCATGTCGGCGATGGCGAGCGAATCGGCCGCCCGGCGATAGCCGCCGGGAAGTCGACCTCGGGCGCCTTGCAGTGACGCACGGCCGAGCAGGAGCCCAATCCAGCGGCAGCGGCCAATATCATAAGTAATATCGCAAGTCGTTTCATCGTTTCAGTTTTTCTTTAATCCGGTAAATCCACACGAAGAAGAAGGGCACGAAGACAATGCCTACCGTAATGGCGACCAGCATGCCGAAAAAGACGCCCGTCCCGATCCCCTGGCGGCTCGCCGAGCCCGGCCCCGAAGCGAAGACCAGCGGCAGCATACCCAGGATGAAGGCCAGCGAGGTCATCACGATCGGGCGGAAACGCAGGTGCGCCGCCGTGAGCGCAGCGGAGACCACGTCACGGCCTTTCTCAACCTCTTCCTTGGCAAATTCCACGATCAGGATGGCGTTCTTGGCCACCAGGCCCACGAGCATCACCAGTCCAATCTGAAAATAGATATTGTTCTCCAGCCCGCAGATCCAGATACCCAGGTAGGCGCCGATACCGGCCACAGGGAGCGACAGGATGACGGCCACGGGCACCGACCAGCTTTCGTACTGCGCCGCGAGGAACAGGAAGACGAACAGGAAGGCCAGCGCCAGTACCAGGCCGGTCTGCCCGCCGACATGCTTTTCCTGGTAGGAAAGGCCGCTCCACTCGACGCCGACCGACGCGGGCAAGTGCTTTCGGACGAGCTCTTCCAGTACGCCCATCGCCTGCCCCGAACTGTAACCGTGTGCGGCCTCACCGGAAATGGTAGCCGAATTGAACATGTTGAAACGCTTGATATTCCCGGCACCCGTCGTGTAGTGCGTCGTTCCGAGCGAAGTGATCGGAATCATCACACCGCCCGCTCCGCGGACGAAAAAGAGGTTCAGGTTGTCGCGCTGCGCACGGTAGGGAGCCTCGGCCTGGATGTAAACGCGGTAGATGCGGCTGAACATATTGAAGTCATTGACGTAGATCGACCCCGTAAAGGCCTTCATCGTCGAGAAGATGTCGGACATCGATACACCCAGCAGCTGCGCCTTGTCGCGGTCGACGTCGAAATAGAGCTGCGGAATGTCGCCCTGCATGGACGATGCCAGCCCCGTGAATTCGGGACGCTGCGAAGCATAGTACATCAACGTGTCGACGGCATGCTGCAAATCCTGATAGGTCGTATTGCCCCGCGCTTCGAGCACCATCTCGAAACCGCCCGAGTTGCCCAGGCCGGGAATCACGGCGGGCGTCGAAAGGTATACCTTGCTTTCGGGGTAGCGCGAGAGTTCGGTGCGCACGCGCTGCATCACGGAGCTCAGCCCCTCGGAGTCGCGGTCGCCCCACGGTTTGAGGATCACGGTCAGCTGGCTGCGCGCCTGGTTGGTACCCACGCGGGGACTGGAACCCGTGACGTTGAGCACGTACTCCACGTCGGGGTCGGCCATCAGGAACTTCATCGCGCGGTCGGTCACCTCGCGGGTACGTTCGATCGTCGCCCCCTCGGGCAACTCCAGTTCGACGGTGAAGTAGCCCTGGTCTTCCTGCGGCATGAAACTTTGCGGCACGAGCCTGTTCATCAGCCAGATTCCGATCAGCACGATGCCGAAGGCGGCGAACATGCGGCGCGAATGTTTCAGCGCCCCCTGGATCATGCGGCCGTAAAACTTGTTGCCCGTCGCCAGGGAGAGGTTGATGCGGCGGAAAAAGCGGTTTTTCTTCCCCTCGCCTTCGGGACGCAGAAAAAGCGCGCACATCACGGGGCTGAGCGTCAGCGCCACGACGGTCGAGATGACCACCGACACGGCGATGGTGATGGTGAACTGGCGGTAGAGCTGACCCGTAATGCCCGAAAGGAAACTCACCGGGACAAACACGGCGCACAATACCAGCGACATGGCGATCAGCGCCCCGCTCAGGTTGGACATCGCCTTTTTAGTAGCCTCGTAGGGCGAGAGATGCTCCTCGTTCATGATGCGGTCGACATTCTCCACGACGACGATGGCGTCGTCGACCACGATGCCGATGGCGAGAATGAGCCCCAACAGCGTCAGCATGTTGAGCGAAAACCCGAAAACGAGCATCACGCCGAAGGTACCGATCAGCGAGATGGGCACGGCGACGATCGGGATGATCGTGGCGCGCCAGCTCTGCAACGAGAGGAAGACCACGAGGATCACCAGCAGCAACGCTTCGAACAACGTCTGGTAGACATGATGGATCGACTCCGAGATGTAGGTCGTCATGTCGAACGGAATCTCGTAGCCGATGCCCTCGGGGAAGTTGTGGCTGATCTCCTCCATGGCCGCCTTGACCAGCGCCGCCACCTCCATGGCATTGGCTCCGGGCAGCATGTTGATATTCAGCACGGCGGCGTTCCCGCCGTTGATGCCGCTCTCGGTATTATAGGACGAAGCTTCGAGCGAGATACGCGCCACGTCTTTCAGGCGGATGATCGACCCGTCGGGGTTGGCCCGCACGACGATGTCCTCGAATTCGCTGACAGACGACAGACGCCCCTGCGCCGTGATGGGGATCGTCACGTCGATGCCGTTCATGGGGGCCTGCCCCAGCACGCCGGCGGCAGACTCGCGGTTCTGGTCTTTGAGCGCCGTCTGCAAATCCTTGACCGTCAGCCCAAGGTCGGCCAGTTTGTCGGGCATGACCCATATCTGCATGGCGTAATAACGGCTGCCGACGTTCGAAACGCTGCCCACGCCGGGCACGCGGCGCAACATGTCCAGCACGTTGAGCGTCGCATAGTTCGAAAGGTAGATTTCATCGAACTTGGGGTCGGACGAAAGCAGGGTTATGGTCATTAGTTTGCTGGCCGCCTGCTTCTCGACCGAGATGCCGTTCTGCACCACTTCGGCAGGAAGGCGCGCCTCGGCCTTCTTCAGCCGGTTCTGGATATCCACGGCTGCCAGGTCGGGATCCGTCGAAATGTCGAAGGTCACCGTGGCGGAGAAACCGCCCGAGTTGGAGCTCGACGACTCCATGTAGATCATGCCGGGAGTACCGTTCAGCTCCTGCTCGATGGGCGTAGCCACAGCCTGCGTCACGGTCTGCGCATCGGCACCTGGGTACGACGCCGAGATACGCACTACGGGAGGTACGATCTGGGGATACTGGTCGACGGGCAACAGTGCCAGGCCGATGAAACCCACGATCACGATGATGATGGACAGCACCGTCGAGAAGACGGGCCTGTCGATAAAGAAGTCCGCTTTCATAGGCTACTGTTGTTTTTCGGCCTCCTCATCGCGGCGCGGAGCGACCGGTTCGACTTTCATGCCGTGCTGGAGTTTATGGTAGCCCTCGACGACGATATCCTCGCCCCGCACCAGGCCGCGTTCGACGACGATGTTGTTGCCCCATTCGGGGCCCGTCTCGACAAAACGCTTCTCGACGATGCTGTCGGGGCGCACCACGTAGATGTAGGCGCCGCCCTTCTCGATCTCGATAGCCTTCGACGGCACGACAACGGCATCCTCACGCACGTCGAGCAGCAGCCGCACCTTGGTGAACTGCCCCGGCAGCAGGATGTGGTCAGGGTTGGCCATCTCGGCTCGCACGGAGAAGGTACCCGTCTGCGGATCGACCTGCGGGTCGGCGAAATCGACCAGGCCGCGGTAGGGGTATTCCGAACCGTCGGCCAGGGTCACGGTGATGTAGGGATCCCACTTGCGGGTCGAATCGCGGTGCCCGAGGTTGACGTTGCGCGCCTTGCTGCGCAGGTAGTCGAGGGCCGTCATGCTGAAATCGACACGCACGGTATCGCTCTTCACGACCGTGGCGAGCAGCGATTTGCCGCTCGGCCCCACGAGCGTACCGATGTCGGCGTTGCGTTCGGAGATATAACCCGAAATAGGCGACTGCACGGAGGTATAGCCCAGGGTCATCTGTGCCTGCGTGAGGTCGGCCTCGCCGACGGCCACATCGGCCACGGCACTCTCGTAAGCCGCCGTGGCATTGTCGAGTTCGAGCTGGCTGGCGGCACTCTGTTCAAAGAGCGGACGGATACGGTCGAGGTCGCGCTTGGCTTTCAGCGCCTGCGCCCGGGCCTTGTTCAGCTGCGCCTTGGCCTTGTCCACGCGCGCACGGTAGACCCGGGGGTCGATCACGAAGAGGGTTTGCCCCTTCCTGATGTAGGTACCTTCGGCGAAGAGCATCTTTTCGAGGTAGCCCTCGACGCGGGCGCGGATTTCGACGAACTGCTGGGCGCGGATGCGGCCAACGTAATCGCCATAGATATTGACGTCTTCGGTCGTTACGGGTTCCACCGCCACGACAGGCAGGACGACTGCGGCGGGACGCGGCCGGAGCAGGATGACGAGCAACACCGTCACGACCACAAGGCCGGCAATGACTCCGATCCACTGGCCTCGGCTCAGTCTTATCCGGACATGGGCGACACGGGAGGCCGCTTTTTTCACACCGTTCAGGTTCAGCTCCTGCAAATTCGGTTTCAATTTATCAAATTTCATAAAGCACTAATATCATTGGGGGCAGCAAAATGGGGTTCAAACCTTGCGCCAGAATTGCAGGCAGCCCTTTAAAACATTTATTGACAGCAAAATATCTACCAAATACCAAATCAAATATATACAAAAATCTGTGGAATAATTCTACATCCGTGTGGAATTATTCCACAACGCCCCGGCAACTCCGCCTGTCCCGGGGTCTTGCGACGGCCGGAGCCGTAATCGGCGCATCCGAACGCATTGGAGGCAACTGCCCCGGCTTCGCGGCGCAAAGGTAACAAAACAAGTCCGGGCAGGCGAAAAAATGCGCCAGGAAGGTTACAGCAAATCCGGCCGGAATATTATCCGAAACGGGCACATTTCCGGCCGGGAAGCCATAACTTCGGGGGAAGCATCTCCGACGGGAAGGCACAAAAAAAAGACCCGTACGGGTCTTTTTGCCATATCGCGGCAACGCTGTCCACCGCATCACACACCCCGCCTCACGCGGTGTTCTACACATCTGCGGAACAAGCTGGAACCAAGCGGAAATTCCACACTCAGAGGGCTCATTTCCGATCGCAAACGAGGCGGCCTTCCCCCATCACCTTGAGGATCCGGGCGCTTCCAGAGGGCTCACCCCCCCCACGGTTCTCTCCATCCTCGGGGAAACGAATGTCGATCGGATGGGCAAAGACAAAACGCGCACCGGCGGTATAGGTCGGATCGACCCAGATGCGGCCACCGAAGATCATGGCTATCTGGCGGCAGATGGCAAGGCCGAGGCCCGTGCCCTTCTTCTTGTTGCCATCGAGTTTCTCGAAACGGTTGAAGACCATCTCCTGTTTGTCGAGCGGAATACCGGGGCCCGTATCGGCTACCGAAAAGAGCACTTCGCGGTGTGCCTCGTCTATCTCCACGCCGAGTGTGATACTCCCCTGGGAAGTGAACTTGCCGGCGTTGGTGAGCAGGTTGATCAGAATCTGCGACAAGCGGTGGACATCGGTTACAAGCATGTAGGAACCCACGGCACATTCGAGACGCCCCTCGACACCTTCCTGCCGCGTATGGGCGGTCGTCATGAGCACATGCTGGCAGACCTGCACGATCTCCTCGGACGAGCAGTTGAACTTGATCTTGCCGCATTCGAGCGACGAAATGTCGAGGATGTCGTTCAGCAGCGTGAGCAGCATCTCGGAATTGTTGACCACGATGGCGCAGTACTCGGCACCTACGGAGAAATGGGAATACGGAGAATAACTACGAGCTGTTGCCTCCATGGCAGTCTTTATAAGTGACCGATCGCCCTCATTCAACTCATCATATTGATATACTTTAATAATAGCGGTAATTGTGAGGTCTTTCATATACGTCAGGGTATTGGTTTCTACAATTAATGTTACAAAGTTAGGAAAGAGATTGATAATCCCA
>OGLT01001104.1_pt1 | contig 15857 bp, 15 predicted proteins | sample 1572911 | NCBI WGS metagenome assembly OGLT01 (sample SAMEA2582014, study PRJEB24529) | metagenome | biome: Human gut stool | place: China | collected 2011 | reverse complement strand
TATATGCGGCAGGCAGATTATTTTGCACTGACCGGATATGGAGAAAATGATATATCAGGTATGAAGTACAAGATAAATCCGGAAAGCCTGTCAACAAGTGCTGTAAATGAGATGCTTTCCTATGTAGATGATTCACTGTATGCAGAGGCGATGATGATGTATGTCTCGATCAAGGGCTTTGTCCGGTACGCGCTTGCGGCGGTATTGCTCATATTCACGATCAGCTCAGTGAATATCGTGAATACAACCATTGGTAATCTGCATATGAGGAGAAAGGAGCTTGCTCAGCTCCGTGTGATCGGAATGTCCAGAAAGCGTCTGATAAAGACGGTTATGCTGGAAGGTGTAATGACGACAATCGTTTCCAATGTGATCGGCTTTGTCATAGGTATCGCATTTTCGTTTGGACTCTTTTACTATCTGGATATGGTGATCTCAGTCAGCAGATCCATTGCCTGGTGGGCATTTGGCGTAGGCGTTGCTGCATCCGGACTTATCATCTGCGGCAGCATCTATCTGGCACTGCGGGATCTTCCGAATGCAGTAGTAGAAGACCTGAAGGTAGAAGAATAGGAAATCAGTTATTTATTAAAAAGTATCCTGCTATGAAGAAGCAATGTATGGATATGAGGTAAAGATATAGATAAAACACTCTGCCGGGGGCAGAAGAAAGAGGGTAAAAGATGGAAATAGTAAAGATGGAACATGTAACCAAGATCTATGGTGAGGGAAATACCAGAGTATGGGCGCTTGATGATGTGAACCTGACAGTGAATAAGGGCGAGATCGTGGCGGTTGTCGGTGCATCCGGTTCCGGTAAATCCACCCTGCTTCATGTTATGGGTGGTGTGGATACTCCAAATGAGGGAAATGTCATCGTAGACGGAAAGGATATTACAAGACTGACCGATGAGGAGATGTCAGTCTTCCGTAGAAGAAAGATCGGATTTGTATTTCAGGCATATCATCTGATCCCGGTACTGACAGTAGAGGAAAATATCAAGATGCCGATCCTGCTTGATCACAGAAAGCCGGATCGCGATTACATCGATCATATCATAGAGATGTTAGGTCTGAAGGACAGACGGAAGCATCTTCCAAACCAGTTATCTGGTGGACAGCAGCAGCGTGCAGCGATCGCAAGAGCACTGGCAAATCGCCCGGCATTGATTCTTGCCGATGAGCCTACCGGAGCACTTGACTCCAAAAACGGAAATGAAGTTATCACTCTGCTTCAGGATTCTGTTAAGAAGCTGGATCAGACACTGGTACTTATCACACATAATATCGATCTGGCGAGAGAGGCAGACCGTATCGTGAGGATCACGGATGGAAAGATATCAGAAGGAGAGGAGATGTAGAGATGAAACGAATACTAACAATCTGTATGGCATGTGTACTTGGATATAAGGACACGATGGCTTTTGTATCAGCAGCGGAGCCAAAGGTTATGGTAACCGATTATAAGATCAAAGAGAATGAAGTGGTGGCAGGCGGAACCTTTACACTTGAGGTTACGATCAAGAATACCGCAGATAAAAAGATCAGTAATCTGAAAATGACAGTCGCTTCCGAGGGAGGCGAACTGATTCCGGCATCCGGAGCCGGAACCGGATATCTGGCAAGTCTGGAAGGCGGAGAGACTTATACATTTGAGTTCCCGATGCAGGCAGCAGCCAATCTGGAAGAAAAGGCTTATAAGCTGACAGTGACAGATGAGTATGAAGACCGCTATGGCAATCCATATACCGTGACAGATACGATCTATCTGCCGGTTACGATCAAACAGCGCGGTGAGATCACAGGCGTATATGCAGAGTCAGATGTGACACTCGGAGATTCTATCGAGATCATGGGAAGTGTCAGCAATCTGGGGGCATCTACTCTTTATAATGTAAAGGCAAAGATCGATACAAGATTTACATCTGAAGGTGATGTCTATATCGGCAATATCGAACCGGGTAAGAATGGCTCGATCGATATACTTGCAAACACAACGAAGACGACAGGCACCGGCGGTGAGATGGGTAAGCTTATCGTTACATATGAAGATAAGTCAGGAAATGTAACAACACTGGAAGAAAATTTCTCAATCAGCGTAAATGCACCTGTCTATACAGATATTGAAAAGGTAAAGGATGTACAGAAGAAAGATTACAGTAAGATGATCATAGAGATCGTTGTTGCTGTGGTTGTTGCAGCACTTATTGTTATCTGGATTATCCGCAGAAGAAAGAGGAAGAAAGAGATATTGGAGGAGTTCTAAATGGGTTGGATCAGTCATTTATGTTTGATGAATATGAAAAGACGAAAAACCAGAACCTTTCTAACCATACTTGGAGTTGTGATCGGTGTGATCTCTGTTGTGACCCTGCTTGCAGTTGGTATCGGCGTACGACAGGAAATGATCAATACCATGGTGGATAGTGAAAGTATTTGCCGGATTCAGGTGACCGGAGCAACCGGCGGCAAGCACAAAGACCGGATGATCATGGATCAGACCGTGAAAACTTTTCAGGAGCTTGAATATGTCAGTTCCGTATATCCGACCTATGAGATGTATGTGACCATCACAAATGGAAAATATTCTTATGATGGTGCGATTACCGGTATTCCACAGTCGGAGCTTGCGAAGCTTAAGTATACAAAGACGTCAAAGCAGACAACATCGAGCGTGAAGCCGGTGCTTATTATGGGAAATAAGGTCACATCCTTATTCTATAATCCGGAAACGGAGCAGACCTATGATGTGACAGAGAAGAAAAAAGCAGAGACATGGATCGGAAAAAAAGTGGATCTGTCCTTCTGGGATTCACAGGAGATGACACCGGTGAAGATAGAAGTCGGAGCGGTTATTGACAGTGGAGAAGATACATATAACAGAGACTCACAGAGCATTTACTGCGATCTGGATGTGTTAAAGAGCTTTTTAGGCAGAGTATCCAGTGGGGGAACGCTGCCGGGACAGCCGCTTGATGCAAATGGAAATCCGTACAAGGATTTCGTATATTCCGGAGCGGTTGTGACTGTTGATAATATTGATCATGTCGATTCTATCGTGAAGAAGCTTCAGGATATGGGGTATACGACGGAAAATGAGAAAGAGTATTTGGATACGATACAGAAATATCTGAAGATGGTACAGCTTTTACTTGGCGGTATCGGAGCAATTGCGCTGATCGTAGCCGTGATCGGAATCAGCAATACCATGACAACATCGGTATTTGACCGGATCAATGAGATCGGTGTATTAAAGGTTCTTGGTTGCGACCCGGATGAGCTGCAGATTCTGTTTCTGACAGAGGCAGGAATCATCGGAGCGGCGGGCGGTATCATAGGAGTGCTTTTATCGTATGGTTTTAAGGGTATCGTAGATAAGATCGCTATTAAAATGTTCGATCTGGCAAAGGGAACGCAGATTGCAATGATCCCATGGGAGCTTGCAGCCGGAGCCGTTGTCGGAGCGATTCTGCTTGCGATATGTGCTGGATATTTTCCTGCGAGATTTGCATCGAAACTGCAGCCGTTAGATGCTGTCAGAAACAGATAGAAAAAAAGGAAAAAAACGGAACAGTATTTTGTTGACTTTACTGTATCCATGCGTTATATTATAATCGTCCGCGGGGCAGTGAGATAAACATTTACTATATTTAGGAGGAATTATTAATATGTTCGATAAGGTAAAAGCTATTTTCGAAGAGCAGTTAGGAGTATCACAGGATGAGATGCAGCTCGATACTAACTTCAAAGATGATTTAGGAGTAGATTCATTAGATTTATATGAGATAGTAATGAAGATGGAAGATGAATTCGACGTTGAGATCCCTGCTGAGGAGCTTGAAGACGTTGCTACATTCGAAGACGTACTTAACTATCTTAAGAGCAAAGGTGTAGAAGAATAATTCACATCAGAAGCAGACAAGAGGCAGCGAAGATGTCTATATACCAGATTTGCCCAGCGCAGGTTGGTGGATGACAGACTGGCTGCTTCTTTTAGTATACAGGGATGGGCAATTGTGATGTTTAGATATTGTGTGATGTCCAACCATCTTGACTTTCCCAACCAGAGGACGCTTCCGCTCGTTTCGTCCTGCAGCGGTACTAAGATGCCGCTTGCAGCGCCATCCAAGGACTGGCGGACTCAAATGCCTCTGTGTTGGAAAATCAAATGGTTGAACATCATCTACTTTTTGAACATCGCAATTGCCGATAAATAGAATAGACAGGTGAGAAAAATGGGTAAAACAGCAGTGATTTTTCCTGGCCAGGGTGCTCAGTATGTAGGCATGGCTAAGGATTTTTATGACAATTTTGAAGACAGTAAGGCAGTGATCGATACAGCAGACAGTGTACTTGACATTGATCTGAAGAAAATCTGCTTTGAGGAAAATGAAGACATCAACAAGACAGAATATACACAGCCTGCGATGGTGGCAGCAGAGCTTGCTATCTATGAGCATGTAAAGAATGCAGGTTTGAAGGCAGATGTATTCGCAGGTCTGTCGCTTGGCGAGTACAGCGCACTGACAGCCTGTGGTGCTATGAAGCTTTCGGATGCGATCAAGACCGTAAGACAGCGTGGTATCCTGATGCAGAATGAAGTTCCGCTTGGACAGGGCGCTATGGCAGCCGTTATTGCAACGGATGCAGACGTGATCGCAAAGGTTTGTGAGGAAACACCTGGTAATGTCCAGATTGCAAATTATAACTGCCCCGGACAGATCGTTATTTCCGGTGAGACAGAAGCCCTTGACAAAGCATGTGAAGCCCTTCAGGCAGCAGGAGCCAAGAGAGTGATCAAGTTAAATGTCAGCGGCCCATTCCATTCCAAGATGCTGGAACCGGCCGGTGAAAAGTTATATGCATACTTAAGAGATGTAGAGATTGCAGACGATTTCCTTCCGTATGTATGTAATGCTGATGCATGTTATGTAACAGATGCTTCAGAGGTTAAGACTTTACTGATGCGTCAGGTATATTCATCTGTCAGATGGCAGCAGAGTATCGAAGCTATGATCGCAGACGGCGTAGATACATTTGTAGAGGTTGGACCTGGAAAGACTCTGTCCGGCTTCATGAGAAAGATCAACAAGGAAATGAAATGCATCAACATCGCAACGGTTGATGATCTGAAGAAATTGGAGGAACTGAATGCTTAAGGATAAAGTAGCAGTCGTAACAGGTGCCGGACGTGGTATCGGCAGAGCCATTGCAAAGACATTTGCAGGATATGGCGCAAAGGTAGTTGTCAATTATAATGGCTCAGAGGAGCGTGCAAACAGTCTCGTAGCAGAGATCAAGGAAGCTGGCGGAGAAGCAGTTGCTTATAAGGCAAATGTAGCTGATTTTGCAGAAGCAGAGGGACTTATCAAGTTCGCACTGGAGCAGTATGGCAGAGTTGATATTCTCGTAAACAATGCCGGTATTACAAAAGATAATATCATGCTCGGTATGAAGGAAGAAGATTTCGATCAGGTTATCAATATCAACCTGAAGGGTGCATTTAACTGTATCAAGCATGTGTACAGACCGATGATGAAGCAGAAGTACGGCAGGATCATCAACATGTCATCCGTAGTCGGCATTGAGGGAAATGCAGGACAGATCAACTATGCTGCATCCAAAGCCGGAATCATCGGCATGACGAAGTCTGTAGCAAAGGAGCTTGGCAGCCGTGGTGTAACAGCAAATGCGATCGCACCGGGATTCATCAAGACAGATATGACAGACGCAATGTCAGATAAGATGAAGGATGCGATGCTCGACCACATCACAGTTAAGAGACTGGGTGAGGTATCAGATATCGCTGAGATGGCAGCATTCCTTGCCTCCGACAAGGCATCTTACATTACAGGACAGGTTATCCGTGTAGACGGTGGCATGAGCCTGTAAGACGAAATAGAATATAGATAAAAGTAGACAATGCCGGATACAATTTTATATGTATCCGGCGTTGCCTCGTTATAGCATTTTTATTTTTCAAAATTTATCTTGCTTTTGTAATGGAATTATCATTAATATTGTTTTTTTATATTTGATATTGTAATATAAACATATAAAAGCAATACAATATATTGATATATCAATACAAATACAATACAACAGCAAGAATGAAGGAGGCACTATATGGCAAGTACAATTCAGGTTAGAGTAGACGATGAATTAAAAAGAAAATCAGATAGTTTGTTCAAGGATTTGGGAACAGATACTACGACAGCGATAAGAATCTTTTTGACACAGGCAGTAGCCGCAAATGGATTTCCATTTGAGATTAAAAGAAGTAACAACATATATCAAAGTATGTCCGAAGAAGATGTACTGAAAAGACTGGAAGATGCGAGGGAACACGCAGGGCAGGGAGCATGTATAGACGCAGATGCATTTGTGGCAGATATGAGGACAAAATATGGCATATAAGATTTTTATGACGATTGATGCAGCAGAGGAGTTGGAGAAGATTATTCAATATTTGATTGAAAAAAAGAGGAATCCACAGGCTGCGGCAAGTTTATTAAATGATTTTGCGAAATATTGATAAATAATTATAAACTTGTTTTCCTTTCTGATATCCGTTACAATCAAACTTGGAGAGACGGAGGCAATATACAAAGCTAAAATATGCATGTTATTCTGTTTTATCGGGAAAGGAGATGAAATATGGATAACGAAATTGTATATTCCTCCAAGGCTACTGATCAGAAAGCACAGTATGATGCCAGTGCCAAGCGCTTGCTTGGACAGAAGATCATATTGGCGCATATACTGATCAGGGTAGTAGAAGAATTTAAAGGTATGGATGCAGATACGGTTGCATCATTGATTGAAGGTGAACCGTATATCAGCCAGGTTCCGGTAGAACCGGGATTAACGAACAAAGAAACGGTGGATGCCAGAACCGGTGAACGGATTGTCGGACTGAATACAGAAAGTTCCGAAATTGATGAGGGAAAGATATATTTTGATATTATCTTCTATGTACGGATGCGGGATGGACTGGCGAAAATGATCATCAATCTGGAAGCCCAGAAGAATGAACCGACGAAGTATCATATCTTAAATCGGGCAATCTTCTATACGGCAAGACTGGTGTCATCCCAGAAAGAGCGGGAATTTACAGGTTCTGATTATAATGAGATCAAACAGGTGTATTCCATCTGGATCTGTATGAATATGAAAGAGAACAGTCTGAGTCATATTCATATGGTAAAAGATGATTTACTTGGCGAACAGGATTGGAAAGGCAATCTGGATATCCCTAACATCGTGATGATCGGATTGGCAAAGGAGATACCGCCTAAGGAAGAAAGATATGAACTGCATCGCTTACTTGGAACGCTATTGTCGCAGACAATGACGGCAGAACAAAAATTGAAGCTGATGAAACAAGAGTATGACATACTAGTAGACAGACACGGTATCAGAGACGAGGTGAAGATCATGTGTAATCTGAGTGAAGGCGTAGAAGAAATGGGATATGCGAAGGGCGAAGCCGCTGGAATAGTCAAGGGTGAAGCACAAGGCAAGGTTATTGGAAGAACGGAAGAAAGAGCCGATATTATCCTGAAAATGCATAAGAAAGGCTACACCTTAGAACAGATCATGGATGTAACCGATATGAGCGAATCGGAAATTAAGGCAATTATAGACTAAAGACACAAGCAGGACAGGTAACATGTATATTTTAGTAGAAGTCCAGATATGGCAGAAATGCTGTATCTGGACTTTTATGCTTTTTTATAATAAAACAGTATCTGAGGTTGACATGTAAATATATACATGCATATACCAAAAACGACAAAAATGAGAAAGAAAAGAGGAATAACAGATGAAACAGGTGATGAAACGATTAACGGCATTATTGCTTGTAGGGATAATGGTTATCAGTATGATTCCCGAGCTGACAGTAAAGGCAGCGGGCAATGCGAACATTCAATGTGTGTTCAAATGCGGAGCAAATGTTACAGGGGTTCTGGATATTACGGGTACTCTGACTCTGACCGGTACCGGAAGTACATATGAGGGAGATAGTGGAAAAAACTGGATCAATTCATTCTGGTATGGGGATAAAGATAAGAATGAATTTGAAACATATCAGTACCGAATTAATTGTGTTGTAATTGGGGATGGGATCACATCAATCGGAAACTATTTATTTAGAGCTTGTAGTAGTTTGAATTCTGTAACAATCGGTAAAGATGTCCAGACGATTGGTAAATATGCATTTGAAAATTGCGAGATGTTAACAAGCATTAATATACCGGGTAATGTACAGGTTATTGATGAATATGCATTTTATCGCTCCGGACTTAATGATGTTCGGTTGAATAAAGGACTGCAGTATATTAATAAAGGTGCGTTTGAAAAGACAAAGATTACCGCTGTGACGATACCGGAAAATACAATTAATATAGAAGAGTGTGCGTTTGGAGATACAGTAAAGAATATCACGATCTCAAAAGGTGTATCAGCTATTCAGGCAAATGCTTTTTTGGCAGAAAATGCATATGTTGATGTGTTAGATGATAATGTTGTTCTTTCCAGATACGCATTTGGAAAAGGAACTACATTAAAAGGAAATGCTGCCTCAACTGCAGCAAAATTTGTAAGTGACACCAATAAAACAGCTTCTTATGATGGTTATTATAAATTTGAAGTCAGACCGATCAAGGTTTTCTTCGCAGCAAATGGTGGTACATGTAAACAGCAGAGCATGTCGGCTATTCCTAGTAAATATTATGGTACATTGCCTGCTTCGGCCAGAAAGGGATATACATTTGCAGGTTGGTATACAAGCCCTGCCGGTGGTGTTAAAGTATCCAGACAGAGTAAGGTTGCAAATAAGAATATTACATTATATGCACATTGGACAAAGGTTAAAGTAGCGAAGGCAAAGAAACCTGGCGTTAAGAGTACATCAAAGAAAAAAGCAAAAGTAACGATAAAAAGAGTCAAGAATGCATATGGATATCAGATTTGTTATTCTACTAAGAAAAACATGAGTGGAGCAAAGAAAAAAGTAACAAAGAAATTAACCAAGACATTAACCGGATTAAAATCTAAAAAGAAATACTACGTTAAGGTTCGTGCATTTAAGAAGGATTCTACCGGAAACCGGGTGTATGGAAAATGGAGTGCTGTAAAAGCAGTCAAGATTAAATAATCTGGTATTAGATGTGCAGCGCTTACAGAAAAAAGTAGAGTGTAAGTATAAGGAAGAGCAAAAACTGCCGCCAGTCATTCAACTGGCGGCAGTTTTTGTGTTCTTTCGGAGTGTATTAATTTTTCATATTTGAATGCTGCCGGTCGTATAAGATCATTTCCGTCCATATCGGAAATCACAAAGATCTGCACCCTCAGCGATCGTCTTCGTCCGGGTGAGCTTCATTTGCATCATATCCGCGAGAACATAGTCCATCCGACAGAGATATTTCGCCAGTTCAAAGCATCCTTCATCCCGACAGAGATTACAGATACCGCAGGTATGATAGTCGTAGCCAAGTTCAAAATCATCTTGAGGAGTTCCCTCAATGATATCAACGACCCAGTCATTTTCATATCGGCGCAAATGAGAATCTGCTGACCATTTTAGTCTGCCCGGCATCTTCTTTTTATCAAGATAGCTGTTGGCATTTCCAACCGCTATATGAAACAGCTTGTTGGAAGATAAGCCGTCCTTGTACAGTTCATAGCAGGCTTCCGGTGACAGTGGGGTTTTACGGTTTAAGGCGATAAAATATGCTCCCATGCAATAGGAACTCATAAGTCTGGATTTGCCAATGTCCTTCGCATTTTTCATAATCGATACATATTCCTGCTTTATTGCTTTTTTATTAATATTCAATTTCTGTTTTGCTGCCTGCTTCATACAGGAGCTGTGATAAAAATATCCAAATAATTTCTGTGTAAATCCATATTCCATTTTAAACTGCCTCCATACTAGTCAAATTCCAGTTCGATGATCTGGCATATTTTCTTCCATATAGAGGAATTAATAATGTTTCCTGTACGGTTCCTTTTTCAATCTTAATTTTTTCCATGTTTTGGTTCCTCCTGTTTTTTTATTCCAAGTGCTGCTTCCAGTCCATGAAGCAGAATGTTCATTGCTTCTAAAAATGCCTGTTTGCACTCAGGTGTGATCCCGTTTTTGCAGGAATCATCTGCGATTATTTCACAGACCATCGAGAACTCAGAGGATGAGAGAATATAGACTGTTTTTTCTGATAATTGATTTGATGCAAGTCCTCGTTTGTATAATTCGGAATAATACTGCATTGCAAATCCGGTGCATTGTTCAATGTAGATTTTACGAAAACGGCTCAGGTATGTACCGGAGTCATTTTTTAAGAGCATGTGAAATAACTGCATGTCATCCTCTAACAGCTTAAAGGTGCGGATGGATATCCCGGAATATAAGACCTGAAGTAACTGATCATCTGTCATGGAAGTAAAATCTGCATGCAGCATAGATTCGGAAAGCAGCATAAGCTTATTTCCGCTTTCCGCAAAAATTTCTTCAAACATATCTTCTTTGCCGGAAAAGTGTTTATAGATCGCTCCCGGTGTTATGCCTGCTCGCGCTGCAATCTTACGCATGGAGGCTTCCTGATATCCATATTCTAAAAAGATATCTCTGGCACTTGCAAGGATGGCTTCTTTTGTTGCTTTTGTACTTTCTCGAATTGTTCTCACTCCCTGTCTGTTTAAAATGGTAAACACTGTTTACTTTATAGCACAGATCATAAATGAAATCAAGAAAATAATGAATACAAGATTAAAACAATTACTTGCGTTATAGAAGAAAGTTAGGTAAAATAATCTCTGTATGTAAAATGCTAGAAATGAATGATACTATATAGAAGAAAGTAAAGTAGTTGTGAGGGAGATGGACGATGAAATTATCCATTTTGTGTTGTTTAACGGAAGAAGAAGAATTAAACAAGGCGACCATTGAAGTATTTGAAAAGATGGCGGCATATGGACTTGGTAAGAATAATAAAGTACGGATCGGTGAAGAATTTGCAAATGCAGCAGGGGAGGGCAGTATGGCATCTGCAGAAGGAAGCAGTACTGATATTGGCGACAGTGATCTGTCTGCGGATGATATTTCTCAGGAAAAGATCAGCATGGGTGAAAAGAAGAAGCATGCTGAGACTGAGAAAGGAAAAGAAGAAAAGAAATCAGAGACTGTAGTTGCGGATGCACAGATGGCAGAGTATTCAGTACAGTTTATATTGAATGTCAGTCAGGTGACCAAAGATAAGGACTGGTATAATAATGTGATCACCAGGATCGGCAATCCTGCGTTTACGGTAACAATTGACGATACCGCATATACTGCACCTGCAGAAGCATATCATCAGATGGCAGAGAAAGCAGAGGGAGATTACTGTGCATTTATAGAAGTCGGAGATGTGATTTCAGAGAATCTGGCAGAGATCCTTACAAATGGAATTACGATCTGCCCGGGACATCATGTATATATGATCGCAAAAACATTTGCAAATGCAACGAAAGGCGCATTTCGTAATTTCTTAAAAGTCACAGACAGTAAAAAGGAATTAAAATCATTTTATGTGATTGATCTGAAAAATAAATATGACTGTTATCCATTTACTTTTGCAGGAACAATATTAAAGACAGATATTTTAAAGAAGCGTAATGTGAATGCTTCATTGGGACTGGAAATGGAACGTGATTTCTTCCTGCGTTATTTAGCAGAAGAAATGAAAGTTGTGTATCTTCCGGGTGTGGAATATACAGCATATGAATATGAGGAGCATGATATTACATTTTATCGTGGATTGTATATGCAGGAGTGGTATTTTGATTCTATTACAGAATTCTGGATGCCGTTCTTAACAGAAATGAAAGAAAAATATGGAAGGATACCGGTATTTATCCAGTATAACTTCATGTATTCCATACATGCCAGATTTGAAGGCAACATGGACAACCGGAATAAGCATGTAATCGAGGAAGGCCATGGAGAAGAGTATCTGGAGCTGATAGGCAGGTCACTTGGACTGATCGAAGAGAGTATCATGCTGAATCGGAATAAGATAGCGGCCTGTATCACGGGTGATACGATGAAATGGGTGTATGGTATCTTACGAAATGGACAGGATTATAAGTTCCAGCGATTCTTCCTTGCAGGAAAGATCTATTATGGAATCGGGGATACCCTGTTTAATTCAGTTATGAGCTTAAGCACTAACATTCTATTCATCAATTACAGAGCTGGTAAGCTGGAGATCGATGGAACGGTTCATCCAATCCTGTATTCCATGGCGGACGAGATTTATTTCAAATATAACAATGTCAAATATAAGATCGAATATAACGGACGATATGGTCTGACAAAGGCATTTGGAGCAGCGATCTGTAAGAGACATTCGTTCCATCTGAGTATTCCGGTTGCAAAGAAAAATGAAACAGCAATATCCTGTGAGGCGAAATTCGGAACGCAGATCGAGACGATCACCCTTAGTTTCCCATCCCATTTCAGTCGGGTATGCGGAGCGTTTGGAGATAACAGAGAGTATATGATGACATCTGAGCGGAGAAGTATGGTCATCCGTAAGGTGAGCAAGTCACAGAAATTTGTAAAAGAGCTTAAGTTACTGAAGGATATGTTTAAGAAGAATAACTGGACAAGAAAGTATGCGATATTCAGAATGCTGTACTTTATCTGTCGTCCATTCATGACCAGAAAGCCGATCTGGATGTATATTGATAAGATTTACAAGGGCGGAGATTCATCCGAGTACCTGTATAAATATGCCAGTGCACAAAACAGCAAGGATATCAAGCATTACTATCTGGTTGATAAGAAGAGTACGGATTATAAGCGTCTGAAGAAAGAGGGCTACAAGCCATTGGTGCGTGATTCCTTAAAGCACAGACTTGTATTCTTATATGCAGATATGATGGTTATATCGAATTCAACGGTTTATGCATTTAATGGATATAAACTAAAAAATTCGGCCTTTATCCGTGACCTTCCGCATTTCCATGTCTGCTGTGTTCAGCATGGTATGTCGATTCAGAAGATTGCGATCGCCCAGAATCGTCTGCGGGATAATCTCAGACTTTACTTCTGCGCATCTAAGTATGAGATCGAGAATCTGTCTCGTCCGGTATATGATTATGTCGGCTATGATGCATTGAAGCTGACAGGCGTTCCTCGTTATGATGGCTTGAAGGATCGGGCGAAGAAGCAGATTATGATCAGTCCGACCTGGAGAATGCAGGCAGCGATGCCGGTTCGTACCAGTGAGAGCGAACAGCGTGATTACAATCCGCTGTTTAAGGAATCAGAATATTTCAAGGTATTCAATGCACTTATTAATGACAAGCGTCTGATCGATGCGGCGGAGAAATATGGATACCGGATCAAATATGTTCTGCATCCGATCGTAAGCTCACAGGTGGATGATTTTGATAAGAATGATTTTGTAGATATCGTTCCGGCAGTTGGAGATATGAGCTATGAAGATATGTTCTGTGAATCCAGTCTGATGGTAACGGATTTCTCTGGTATCCAGTTTGACTTTGCTTATATGAGAAAGCCATTGGTATATCTCCATCACAAAGATATACCACAGCATTATGAGGAGGGTACCTTCCATTATGATACAATGGCATTCGGGGAGATCTGTCATGACAACGATGAACTGATCGATACCTTGATCGAGTATATGCAGAATGATTGTAAGATGAAGCCGGAATATGTAAAACGCGCCGATGACTTCTTCTACTACAGAGATCACAATAACTGCGAGAGAATCTACAAAGAGATGATCGATTATCAGGAGAAATATGTTCTTCCTGAAAGATATTAACTAAATACAAATTAATAAAAACAGGCGGTTATCAGTCTGGATATGCATGATAAAGAGTGAATGCATATCTGCGAAGATCTGGTGGCTGCCTGTTTTTTTTGCTGCCGCGATATGGAAAGAAAGAAAAAATTTTACAACATCTATAGATTAGTGATTGTGCAGAGCGTAAATGCAATGATAAAATATGTTTAATATCTGCGGAGATGAATAGAGGAAGACAGATCATAAAAATGAAAGGGAGCGAGTGACTATGAAAAAATGGAAGAAACTAACTGTGGTATTAGCTGGAATTGCCGCTTGTGTTGGACTGATCGGAAGTCCGGCTATGGTACAGGCAAAGGAAGATTCTGCAAAGGCTGTATTGCAGACACAGACAGTATCTGAATCAGACCAGACAGAAGCGGAGTTGTCGGCTGTAAAGGCGGTAAAGCTGAATGCGGATAAGGTTGGGGAGACAACCTCCTACAATGATATGGTGTATTCACCGGAGAAGAATGGAATTTATTTTGTCCATACAGTAGGTGAGGTTTATGGAAATTACAGGACATACGAGATCGTATTCTATGATATTTCCAAGAATACATATACGACGGTATATACAAGTGAACGTGGGGTTGAAGAGTCTTATATGGATGATAATGCCATATATTTTGCGAAAACGGATGTATCATATACGAATAACGAAAATACAGGTTCTTATGATTGTACATGTGATATAAAGATCACAAATTATAATTTTAAGACAGGAACAGTAAATAAGCAGGCATTTGAAACATTGGATATTGGTGCGAACTGGGCAAATCTGATATCTACCTTTGGAGTCGATTCATATGGAAGATATTATATTGCGACCAATGAAGATAAATTGTATCTGTTCAATTCCGAAGGAAAATTATTGAGTACGACCAAATGTGGAAGTGAGATATATGAATTTGCAGGCTTTGATAAAACGAATGGTAATTTTTATTACCGAGGATCAGAGAACTGGAGATATTGGGGATATGATCACAGCATGGCAAGTCTGAAGGCTGGCAAGGTAAACAGCGATAATTCTATCACGATCAAGGGAGAGAATATGATGTATCTCTACCAGGATGGATGGTTTGCACATAAGGCTCCGATCCGGATGTTAAATGACAGGTATCTGGTATCTCTGTCTACATTTAATGGGAACATCTGTGTACTGATAGATTCGAATCAGTATGATATAAATGATGTAACCGAGAGCTCTACAAGTATTAACCTGATTGATAGCAGTGTATCCGTATCACCAATCAACATTGCAAATAAAAAAGCATTGAAGATGGCGTTTTACACAGCTGATTCATGTTACGGCGATGGATATATTGACCTTACAAGCATCGGACCAAGATGTGCATTAAACAGCACAGCAAAGTCTCTGATCGTAAAAACAGATGAGACGGTATTAACAGAATACGACATAGCAAAGCAAAAAGAGAAGATACGGTTACAGACAAAGTACCCGGTCTATACATTTTTCATGGACAAATCCACCTGTGTAGTAGTAGAGAAAAAGAATGACAATTATTATCTGGAAACATTTGACTGGACATATCCGACAACCTTCCGTGTGAATGCACCGGCCAGTATGAAGGTAGGAGCATCGGGAACAGCCGCCTGCAGTACAAATGGTGGCTTTGCTCTGGACTATACTTATAAAAGTTCAGATCCAAAGATCGTAAGTGTCGATAAGAATGGCAATTTAAATGCATGGAAAAAGGGAACGGCAACGATCACGATCAAGGCAGACCCGATCAATGTGAAAAAGACGATCACAATCAAGGTAACAAATTCCACATTGTCAAAGAGCAGTAATACATATAAATCTACAGGAGCAGTCGGTACAGCATCAGCAACCATGCATCTGAGTACAAACAGTGGATATACATATGGAAATGTACAGACCGCTTATCTGAATGCAAGATCCGATGGAACCTTTGAGCGTGTAGAGTATATCAGAGGTTCGGTAGTTCGCGAGGTTTATGATTCTTCTTA
>OGLT01001099.1_pt1 | contig 15895 bp, 13 predicted proteins | sample 1572911 | NCBI WGS metagenome assembly OGLT01 (sample SAMEA2582014, study PRJEB24529) | metagenome | biome: Human gut stool | place: China | collected 2011 | reverse complement strand
AGCTGGTGCGGTACTTCAGGCGGCCGATGAGCTTGATGAGGTCGGGGTGCAGGCCGTGGATGCCAAGCTCCATCACGGCCTTCTCGCCCTCGCGCTTCATCTGCAGTTCCAGATCGTGGCGGCACTTTTCCACCGTTTCCTCGATGCGGGCGGGGTGGATGCGGCCGTCGCCGATCAGGCGTTCCAGGGTCATGCGGGCCACTTCGCGGCGGGTCTGGTCGAAGGAGGACAGGGTGATGGCCTCCGGGGTATCGTCGATGATGAGGTCCACACCGGTGGCCGTTTCCAGCGCACGGATGTTGCGGCCCTCGCGGCCGATGATGCGGCCCTTCATCTCATCGCTGGGCAGCGGCACCACGCTGACGGTGGTCTCGCTGCAATGGTCGGCTGCACAGCGGGCAATGGCCTGCCCGATGAGGTTGCGGGCCAGATTGTCGCAGTTCTCCTTCAGGTCGGTCTCGTAGGCTGCCACACGGACGGCCTTTTCGTGGGTCAGTTCCTCGTCCACCTTGTGCAGCAGCACTTCGCGGGCGTCTTCCTGGCTCAGACCGGCCAGCGTTTCCAGCCGCTCCATCTCCTTGGCGCGGATGGCGTCCACCTCCGCCAGATGGGCGTCGGCTTCCTCGTTCTTCTTCTTCAGCTCTTCTTCTTTTTTCTCCAGAGCTTCGGTCTTGCGGTCCAGAGCCGTTTCCTTCTGGTCGATGCGGTTCTCCTGACGGGTGATCTCAGCGCGGCGCTGCTTGATCTCCTTGTCGGCTTCCGCCTTCTGGGCGTCCACCTCCGCTTTCAGGCGGAAGGCCTCGTCCTTTGCTTCCAGAACAGCTTCTTTTCGTTTTTGGTCTGCGGTCTTGATCGCTTCGTTCACCAGCCGGGTCGCCTCGGCTTCGGCGCTGCCGATCTGGGCCTCGGCGGTCTTTTTACGGTTGTTGTAACCAATAAAATAACCCCCGCCGATGCCGGCAGCAGCTGCGATCACGGCCACGATCAAAACCAATGCGATCGTGGGCATCGTGTTCACTCTCCTTAACGTTAAAGTTCAAATTCAACGAAATGCTGGAGACGCTGCCAGGCAAGGCGTGGGCAACAAGACAAAATCAAGCTCTCAACACAAAAGAAGCCGGACTGGAACACACCACCGGAAAGACCCTTCGGGTGCGCGTTCTGCACTTCTTTTTTATTTACAAGGTTTTCATATAAAAACGGGCAGATGAAGCCCCATTGAAATTTGGTTGCGGAATACCCCTGCACACAGCGTCATGGATTCCATACTACTTCTTATATTACGAAACATTTGAAGCAATGTCAAGGGAAGCGGGCGCAATTTTGAAAATTTACTCCAGATACATCCGCCGCAGCCGCATCAGGCGGGCCGGGGTCAGGCCGTATTCGGCTTCGAGGTAGGCCTCGGCGCTGCCGCATTTTTCCCGGATGGCAGAGAGCACCAGGTCCACCGATTCGGGGTGCACCCCTGCGATGCCCTGATAAAACTTCTTCTGTTCCGGGCGGGCGGCGATCTCGTCGGCATGTTCGGCCCAGATCTTTTCCAGCTCCGGGCGGCGGCATTCGTTCGTCCGGACGAAATCCTGACGGATCGTCTCGTCCGAAGCGCCCAGCGCCAGCAGGATCAGCATGGCCGCCACACCGGTGCGGTCCTTGCCGCCGGAGCAGTGGAAGAGCACCGGCGTCTCGCCCACTTCCAGAGCACGGAACAGCTCCTTGTAGGCCTTGTTGCCGAAAAGCATCTGCCGGTACATGGCATCGGCCATCCGGCGGCCTTCGTCCGGCTTGCCTTCCAGCAGGCGCTCGCGGTCCTCCGGCGAGAAATCCACTTCCTTGCCGTCGTCCAGGCAGAGCCCGCAGATGCGCACCATCCGGGCACCGTCCGGCACATAGTCCGGCATCTTCTCGGCCTCCTGCCCGCTGCGCAGGTCGAGGATGAGGCGCAGCCCAAGGGAATCCAACCGCTTCCGGTCGGCGTCGCTCGTCAGCAGACCGGTGGGGATGCCCCGGTAGATCTGCCCCCAGCGGACGTGTTTGCCCTCATCGGCTGGGTAGCCGCCCAGCTCCCGGAAGTTGTTCCCGCCCGCAAAGGGCAGCTGGGTTCCGGGCGTGGGGTGGGGCGCAGGCTTTTCCACCGCCGTGCTGGACAGCACCGGGCGGCTGTAGAACGGCTTGGCCGGGCGGCCCCGCCGGGGCGGCAGCGATGCCGTACCGCCCAGCACCTCCATCAGGTAGCTGCGCAGCAGGTCCAGATAGGCCGAGTTGTGGTCCCGCCGCTGCACCATCGAGACGCAGAGCGGCGGCATATCCTCGATGAGCACATCGCGCACCCGGTCCAGCTCCCGCCGTGCCCCCGGCTCGTACCGGGTCAGGCAGGTGCACAGCTGCTCCTGCACCAGATAATAGGCCTGATAGAAGCTGGGGCCGATCTCAGCGTCGGGCGCAAAACCCGCCTTGGCGCAGGCATCCCACAGGGGCGCAAACAGATCCTGCCGCAGGCTGGGCAGCAGCACCCGCTGCCCCCGCAGCGCTGCCAGCGGCACCCGCTCCTTTTCCCAGAAGGGGTGGCCGCGCGGCACCAGCAGGCAGGCGGGGTCTGCCCGCAGGGTCGTGCGGGCCAGCACCTGCGCCGCGCAGCCCAGGTCCATGACCAGCCCCGCGTCCAGCTCGCCCTGCTCTACTCCGTCGGCCACGGCATCGTTGTCCAGCAGGCGGAACCGCATCTCGATGTGCGGGTACTGCTGGCGGAACTTGTCCAGCTGGGTCTCCAGACCGGGCAGATAGTCCGGCACCAGCGAGACGCTGATGCCGATGCGCACCGGCTGAGCCGACTGGATCTCGGCATGGAGGGCCGCCTGCATCTGCTGGAACTGCTCCACCACCGGGGCCGCATGGCGCTGCAGGCTCAGCCCCCGCTCGGTGAGCGAGAGCTTGTGATGGGCGCTGATGAACAGCGGCCCGCAGAGTTCGGCTTCCAGCGCGGTGATGCTCTGCCGCAGCGCCTGCCGCGACAAAAACAGCCGCTGGGCCGCGCGGGTGTAGTTCATCTCCTCGCACAGGACCAGAAAATAATGCAGCTGGCGGATATCCATGGGGCTCCTCCTGAAACAGTGGTTGGTACATAAAGAATACCGCCTTTTGCGCGGAATGTAAAGCCGGACGGCGAAAAAAGTGCCGAATGATTGACAGCACCCGCCCGCCGGGTGTAGACTCAGCATAGCAAACGCATTTCACATCTCAGATGAAGAAAGAAGGAGTATCCTATGAAAGTGATCGCTACAGAAAAGGCCCCCGGCGCCATCGGCCCCTACTCGCAGGGCTTTCTCACCAACGGTTTTGTTTACACCTCCGGCCAGATCCCGGTGAACCCCGCCGACGGCACCATCCCCGAAGGCATCGCCGCACAGGCGGAGCAGAGCTGCAAGAACGTCGGCGCCATTCTGGAAGCCGGCGGCAGCGGCTTTGACAAGGTGGTCAAGACCACCTGCTTCCTGGCCGACATCGCGGATTTTGCGGCCTTCAATGAGGTTTACGCCAAGTTCTTCACCTCCAATCCCGCCCGCAGCTGTGTCGCCGTCAAGGACCTGCCCAAGGGCGTCCTGTGCGAGGTCGAGGCCATCGCAGAGGCGTGATCCGCCGCCCGTACCCGGTTCCGGGTGCTGCATGAAGCTGCAAAAAAGCCAGAACTGCGCTGCCGTTTGGCAGACCAGTTCTGGCTTTTGTTATGTTATGATCGGGCCGGACGCGCTGCCCTGACGTGTGGCGCGTCGGTTACTTCAAAAACTTGTGCACAGCACGGGCGACGATGCCGCCCAGGATGCCGGACACCAGGAACTCGGCCACGCCCTGCACACCGACCAGCAGGACGACGAACATGAACGGGTTGGCCGCGCCCTTAACGGACACGAGGTTCTGGACATAGTCGCAGCCGTAGAAGGCCAGCACGATGTAGCCCATGAAGAACAGGGTATTCAGGGCCGGGGCGCACATGGCGCTGAGGATATAGCTCCAGGTGCCGGGCTTGTCCAGCTTCTTCAGGCCGTTGAAGATGAGGCCGACGCACAGGCCCATCAGCACACGCATCCCCACGCAGAGGATGAAGGTGTTGACCGGGCTGACCTGGAACAGGGCCCCGGTCATGGCCGAAGCGCCGGTGATGGCGTCATAGAAGCTCACCGCGCCGAACACGCCGCCCAGGATGGCACCCGCAGCGGGGCCCATGGTGATAGCACCCACGGCGATGGGAAGGGTCAAAAAGCTCATGTAAAGCGGGCCCATGGGCACACTGCCCAGGCCGATGGCCTTCATGACCAGCTCGATGGCGACCAGCAGTGCCAGCCGGGTGAGAGTACGAAGATCGTTGTTTTTCATTCTGTTTTCCTCCTGCTGCCGTTCCGCCCTTACGTCGGATACGGCGCAAACCTGCCCGCTCTATGCGGGATAAATTTTGTTGATACGGACTTCAGACACGCTTGTCAGGGCATTGTCCGTGGTCAGAACTTGAGTCCTGCTGACCGCCGGGCCACGGTCAGCACCTTGCTGACGGCCACAGAGGTATCCAGCATCCGGCTGCAAAGCTCCTGGTCGCCGCCCTCGATGGCGCGGGCGAACGCATGGAACTCGGCCGCCTGCCGGGGGCGGCCGCCGTTGAGGTTGTAGTGCTCTTCCTTGCCCTCATTGGGGTGGAAGGTCACACCGCCGCACCAGTTGGCGGTGGATTTCTGCAAAATATAGCCCTTCGTGCCCTGGATGACATACCGGGCCGGGGCGCCGCAGTCCTTGGCGGCGATGCTCACCGCACGGAAGCTGTTGTATTCCATGGTCAGGATGCCGCTGGTGTCGATGCCGCGCTCGATGTTGGCGGTGTAGTGCACCTGATTCGGCTCACCGAACAGGCCCACGATGTAGCTGATGTTGTAGACGTTCAGGTCCATCAGTGCACCGCCCGCACGGGCCGGGTCAAAGGAGACCGGCGTCTCCCCGGCGCAGAAGGCATCGTACCGGCTGGAATACTGGCTGAAGTTGCACTGCACCAGCTTCACCTTGCCTACGCGGGGCAGCAGTTCGCGGATCTTGTTGTAATTTTCCAGATACTGGGTGGTCATGGCCTCGAACAGGAAGACCTTCCTGCGGCGGGCCAGATTCGCCAGCTCCTCTGCCTGCAAGGCATTGATGGCCATCGGCTTTTCCACGATGACGTGCTTCCCCGCCTCGATGGCCACCTTGGCATAGCGGGTGTGCTGGTTGTTCGGCACGGCCAGATAGACCACGTCCACGTCCTGTAACAACTCAAAATAGTTGGTGGTATGCTGGGGGATGCCGTACTGTTCGCACAGCTCCCCCGCCGCCTCTGCGCTGCGCTGGGTGCTGCAGATGCACTGTACCGTAAAAGGCGAGTCTGCCCCGGTCAGCCACGGCAAAAATTCCCGCACGATCATGCCCGTGCCCAGAATCCCTAATTTCATTCTTTTCTCCATCCTGTCTGTCGTCAGCCTGCTTTGGCCTCATCCTCGCGGCGCTCCCGGCGCTGCGGGTAGGGTCGGCGGGCGCGGCGGAAGTTCTGGTTCCGCTTTTTGCCGCCGCCTGCGTGGTGCTGCGGCGCATTCATCTGGTACAGGAGCGCCAGACCCTTCATCAGCAGTTCGGGGTCGTAGGTCAGCGGGTGGCGGCAGAGCGGGGTGACGTATTTGGCCAGACCGCCGGTCACGACCAGCGTTGCCGGGCGGCCCAGTTCTTCTTCGATGCGCTGGGTAATACCGTCCAGCAGCACCGCCGTGCCCAGCACCGAGCCGGACAGCATACAGCTCTCCGTGTTCACACCGATGGCGCTCTTCGGGGAGCCGAGACGCACCTGCGGAAGCTGGGCGCAGCGCTCCCCCAGAGCCCGCAGCCCGGTGGACAGGCCGGGGCAGATGACGCCGCCCCGGAACACCCGGTCCTCATCCACCACATTGAAGGTGGTGGCCGTGCCCAGATCCACCGTGATGACCGGCAGCGGGAACTTTGCCGCCGCATAGGCAGCATCGACCAGACGGTCCTTGCCCACGGTATGGGGGTCGGGTACGCCCATGGTCAGGCCGGTGCGGATGTCCGGCGATACGATGACCGGCTTTTTGCCGGTGTAATGGCGGGCGCACTCGGCCAGCGCCCCCGTGATCTGGGGCACAACGCTGGTCAGCACCGCGCCCTCAAAGCGCATGGGGCGCTCCGGGTGGCGGCGGTGCGAAAACACCTTTTCCATCTCGGCGCGGTACTCCGCCGCCGTGCGGGTGCGCACCGTATCCATGTGGGCCACAAAGCATACACGTCCGTCCTTGATGCCCCCCAGGGCGACGGTGGTGTTGCCTATATCAATGGCTAAGATCATATTTGGGAAACCTTTCTGAAGATACGTACAACCTCTCAGTCTGCTTCGCATTGACTGAGAGGTTCCTTTCACTCTAAGTCAAGGGTTATTTTACCGCATTTTGCCTTCCGATACAAGTGCTGCAAAAAGATTTTATTGTGCTGGCGGCAATTTTGCATTATACTAAAGGGAGCAAACCAGAGATTTGGGAGGTTTTTGGATGGATCTGAACGGAAAATGCGTCCTTTTGGGCGTCACCGGCGGCATTGCCGCCTATAAAATGGCGAATGTCGCCAGCGCACTGCGCAAGCTGGGGGCCGACGTCGAGGTCATCATGACCCGGAACGCCACCCAGTTCATCACCCCCATCACGTTCGAAACGCTCACCGGCCACAAGTGCATGGTGGACACCTTCGACCGGGATTTCAAGTTCGAGGTCACTCATATCGCACTGGCCAAAAAGGCCGACGTCATCCTCGTTGCACCGGCCACGGCCAACGTCATCGCCAAAATGGCCCACGGCATCGCCGACGACATGCTGACCACGACCGTCCTCGCGGCCAAATGCCCGAAGCTGGTCTCCCCTGCCATGAACACCGGGATGCTGGAAAACCCCATCACCCAGGACAACATCGCCACGCTGGAGCGTTACGGCTTCACCGTCATCCCGTCCGAGAGCGGTGTGCTGGCCTGCAAAGATGTGGGCAGCGGCCGCCTGCCGAAGGAAGATGTCCTCATTGAGTACATCCTCCACGCCATTGCCCGCCCGAAAGACCTGGCCGGGCTGCGCATCGCCGTGACGGCCGGCCCCACCCAGGAGCCGCTGGACCCTGTGCGCTACCTGACCAACCACTCCACCGGCAAGATGGGCTATGCCGTGGCCCGCGCCGCCGCGATGCGGGGCGCAGACGTCACCCTCATCCACGGCCCCACGGCCCTGCCGCCGGTCCGGTTCACCGTGGATGTGCCCATCACCACCGCACAGGACATGTACGACGCCGTGACCAGCCGCTTTGACGCAATGGACATCCTCGTCATGGCCGCTGCCGTAGCCGACTACCGCCCCGCCACCGTCGCCGACGACAAGATCAAGAAAAAGGACGGCGACCTGTCCATCCCGGTGGAGCGCACCGCCGACATCCTCGGCACCATCGGCCCCCGGAAGACCCGGCAGTTCCTCTGCGGCTTCTCGATGGAGACCCGCGACATGCTGGAAAACTCCTCGGCCAAGCTGACCCGGAAGAACCTCGACATGGTGGTCGCCAACAACCTGAAGGTGGCCGGTGCCGGTTTCGGCGTGGACACCAACGTCGTCACCTTCATCACCCCGGACGGTGCCCGCGAACTGCCCCTCATGAGCAAATCGGACGTCGCCGACGCCATTCTGGACGAGATTTTGAAACGGCGGAACGGCTGAGCAGACGGTTCGCATCCCACAAAAAAGCTCCCTGCCGCACATTTTGTGCCCGGCAGGGAGCTTTGGTTTTATTGGTCACCGGATGCGGCGGTTTCAGTCCTTTGCCACCATCATCTTGCTGGCCTTATAGATATCACCGCAGCCGAGGGTGATGACGAGGTCCCCTTCGCGGGCATTGTCCTTGACCCACTGCGCCGCAGCTTCCAGGCTGTCCACCAGGACTGCGTTCGGGATCTGGGCGGCCAGCTTGGCGCTGGTGATGGAGGGGTCGTTCGGCTCACGGCTGCCCATGATGGGGGTCAGCACTGTGATGTCGGGGATCTTGAAGACATCCACGAAGTCGTTAAACAGCATCTTAGTCCGGCTGTATGTAAACGGCTGGTGGACAGCGATGAGGCGCTTGTAGCCCATCTCGCGGGCCGTGGTCAGGGTCGCACGGATCTCGGTGGGGTGGTGTGCGTAGTCGTCCACGACCACTGCACCGTTGCACTCACCGTACAGCTCAAAGCGGCGGCCTGCGCCCTTGAAGTTCAGAGCTGCATCGGCGCACTGCTCCACGGTCAGGCCCGCAAAGCGGCAGACAGCGCACATGGCCAGCGCGTTGTATACGTTGTGACGGCCGGGCACCGCCAGACGGATGTGGCCGGTGACCTTGCCCCACTCCTGGAGGTCGAACTCAAAGAAGCCGGGCTTGTACTCCTGCACATTGACGGCGCGGTAGTCACCGTCGTTGTCGATGCCAAAGGTGCGGACGCGGCGGTCCAGGGTGTACATGACATCCATGGTGTTCTTATCGTCGGCGTTGGCGAAAATCATGAACTGGGTCATCAGGGCGAAGCGCTTGAAAGCGAACTTCAGCTCGCCCATGCTGCCGTAGTAGTCCAGATGGTCGTTGTCGATGTTCAGCACGACCGACAGATACGGGGTCAGCTTGAGGAAGGTCTCGGAATATTCGCAGGCCTCGATGACGATGTCGTCGCCCTTGCCGGCCTTGCCGTAGCCGCCGATGAGGGGCAGCTTGCCGCCGATGACGGCAGAGGGGTCGCGGCCTGCCAGCTCCAGCGCCGTGGTGATCATGGACGTGGTGGTCGTCTTGCCGTGGGTGCCGGAAACGCAGATGCTGTCCTTATACAGGCGGCCGACATAGCCCAGCAGGACGCTGCGCTCCACGGTGGGGATGCCGTAGGAGACCGCCGCATTCAGCTCCACATTGTCCTTCGAGATGGCAGCCGAGTAGACCACGAGGTCGGTGCCGATGACATTGTCGGCGCTGTGGCCCAGCGAGACTTTGACGCCCATCTCCCGCTCGTACTGGATGATGCTTCCGTCCAGCACATCGCTGCCGGAGATCACATAGCCCTTGGCGTTGAGGATCTGGATCAGCGGATACATGCCGCTGCCGCCGCAGCCAATGAAGTGGATCTTCTTCACATTATCAAGCAGATGCTTGGTATAGTCGGTAACAAACATAGTAAGGCAACCTCCAAATAAACATAAAACGGCCGCAGCGCAGACCGATCTCATTTTGATCCATCGTGTGGTACTACTTATTATATAATTTTTGGCGGACAAAATAAACAGTTCCGAGCGAATTTTCGGAAAGAACCATAAAAAACCGGTTTATTTTGTGACAACTGTACACAAATGCCAGCCTTTTTCCGCCAGAATCAGCGATTCACAAAAGATTCACATTTCATTTTTATGATCGCCTAACAAACTTTAAGCTTTTGTGCTATGATAATTCAGGATTTTGAAGAGACCAACGCGCTGCGGCCCGGCCCGGCGAACAGAAGAGGAGTATCGAACATGAAGATCAAGATCACTGCGGACAGCACCTGTGACCTGTCCGAAACGCTGCTGCGGCAGTGGAATATCTCGCTCATCCCCATGCACATCCTGATGGGCGAGGAAAGCCTGCTGGACGGCGTTACCGTCCGCCCCGCCGATGTGTTCACCCATGTGCAGAACGGCGGCAAGATGCCGAAATCCGCTGCCCCGAACCTCGTGGAGTACACGGATTTTTTTGCGCCCTTTGCTAAAGACTACGATGCCGTCATCCACATCTGTGTCGGGTCCAAGTTCTCGTCCTGCTGCCAGAACGCAAAACTCGCCGCGCAGGAGTTCGGGAACGTCTCGGTCGTGGATAGCGAGAACATCTGCACCGGGCAGGGCTATCTCGTCCTGCGGGCAGCCAAGCTCGCGGCGGACGGCCTGCCGCCCCGGAACATCTGTATGCGGCTGCAAGCCCTTGCCAAGAAGGTCGATCTCAGCTTCGTGCTCAACCAGTTGGACTACATGGCCAAGAGTGGCCGCTGCTCCGGCGTACTGGCCTTCGGGGCCAACATTCTGGGCATCAAGCCCAGTCTGGCCGTCATCGACGGCGAGCTGAAGGTGGTCAAGAAGTACCGCGGTCAGCTTCCCATCTGCGTGGGCAAATACATCACCGAGAAGCTGGCTGACCGAGACGACATCGATACCAGTGTCGTCTTCCTCTCCTCCTGCCAGCCCAAACCCGGCTGTTTGGAGGCCGTCAAGGCCGGGCTTGCACAGTACGGCAAGTTCGAGCAGATCATCGAGACGGACATCGGTACCACCATCGGCGGCTACTCCGGCCCCGGCACCATCGGTATCGTTTTTGCCACAAAGTAAATCGCACCGCGCAAAAGCACCCCACCGGCAGCAGGCGCTGCGGATGGGGTGCTGTTTGCTGTTACGGGTGGATGGAGGTGCGGACGAGGGCGCGCTTCAAGCGGGCCTGGGCCAGCTCATAGTCGCGCTTGTCCAGATTTTTCTGTGCCAGAAGCTCCTCGGCGCGCTTTTTGGAGGCCTCGGCGCGGGCCTGGTCGATCTCCTCGGCCCACTCCCAGGTGGTGGCGACCAGCCGGACAGTTCCGTCCAGCACGGTGAGCATCCCGCCCATGCAGGCGGCACGGCGGCGGCTGCCCTCGGCATCAACGATGTGGGCCTCGCCCATGCCCAGCGCGGTGCAGTAGTCGCCGTGCTTGGCCAGAATGGCAAGGTCACCGTCGATGGCGCGGCAGACCACACGCTCGGCCTGCCCCTCAAAGGCGCAGCCGTCCGGTGTGACCACCGTCAGATGAAAGGTCGTCATGGTTTACCCCTTCTTCGCCTTAGCGAACACATCGTCGATGGTGCCTGCGAACAGGAAGGCGCTCTCGGGCAGGTCGTCGCACTCGCCGTTCAGGATCATACGGAAGCCGCGCAGCGTCTCTTTCAGCGGGACGTACTGGCCGGGCATACCGGTGAACTGCTCTGCAACGTGGAAGCTCTGGCTCAGGAAGCGCTGCACCTTGCGGGCACGGCTGACGGTGCGCTTGTCATCCTCGCTCAGCTCGTCCATGCCCATGATGGCGATGATGTCCTGCAGTTCCTTGTAGCGCTGCAGCACCTTCTGGACGGTACGGGCGATCTCATAATGCTCCTGACCCACGACCTCCGGGCTGAGGATACGGCTGGTGGAGTCCAGCGGATCCACAGCGGGGTAGATGCCCTGAGAGGCGATGTCACGGCTCAGAACCGTGGTAGCGTCCAGATGGGTGAACGTCGTTGCAGGGGCCGGGTCGGTCAGGTCGTCGGCGGGGACGTAGACAGCCTGCACCGAGGTGATGGAGCCCTTGCGGGTGGAGGTGATGCGCTCCTGCAGAGCGCCCATCTCGGTAGCCAGCGTAGGCTGGTAGCCGACGGCGGAGGGCATACGGCCCAGCAGAGCCGACACCTCAGAGCCTGCCTGGGTGAAGCGGAAGATGTTGTCGATGAAGAGCAGCACGTCCTGATTCTTGACGTCGCGGAAATACTCCGCCATGGTCAGGCCGGACAGTGCCACGCGCATACGGGCTCCTGGGGGCTCGTTCATCTGGCCGTAGACCAGCGCCGTCTTGTTGATGACGCCGCTCTCGGTCATTTCACCGTAAAGGTCGTTGCCCTCACGGGTGCGCTCGCCGACACCGGTGAACACCGAGTAGCCGTTGTGCTCGGTGGCGATGTTGTAGATCAGCTCCTGGATAAGGACGGTCTTGCCGACACCGGCGCCGCCGAACAGGCCGATCTTGCCGCCCTTGGCGTAGGGGCAGATGAGGTCAACGACCTTGATGCCGGTCTCCAGAATTTCGGTGGTGGACTGCTGCTCCTCATAGCTGGGAGCGGGGCGGTGGATGGGCCAGTAAGCCTCCGGGGTGGGGGCGGGCTTATTGTCCACCGGCTCACCCAGCAGATTGAACACGCGGCCCAGGCACTGGTCGCCGACGGGGACCTTGATGGACTCGCCGGTGTCCACGGCCTCGGTGCCGCGCACCAGGCCGTCGGTGCTGCTCATGGCGATGCAGCGGGCGACGTTGTCACCGGTCAGCTGCGCCACCTCGACCACCAGCTTCTGGCCGTGGTTGTCGATCTCGATGGCGTTGAGCAGGTCCGGCAGCTCTCCATCCTTGAACTGGATGTCCAGCACCGGGCCGATGACTTGGATCACCTTGCCGATGTGTTTTTCGGACATAGGCTACAACTCCTTCTCTTAAACCTCTCCGTCATCGCTGCGCGATGCCACCTCCCCTACCGAGGGGAGGCCTTGGCATTCCGCAAAGCTTCATCTCTTCGCCAGAGGCTCCCCTACTAGGGGAGCTGTCGAGCGATAGCGAGACTGAGAGGTTGGTTCATTTTTTAATTTTCCGCACCAGCCACGATCTCGGTGATCTCCTGCGTGATGGCGGCCTGACGGGCGCGGTTGTAATACAGATTCAGATGCTCTATCATCTCGCCGGCATTCTTGGTAGCGGCATCCATGGCGGTGCGGCGGGCGGCCAGCTCACTGGCCACGCTCTCGCACACGGCGCCGTAGAGGACACCAGCCACATACTCGGGGATGATAGCGCCGAACACTTCCTCGCAACTGGGTTTGTACAGGATCTGGCTCCGACGGGCCTCAGCCTTCTGGGCCTCGGTGGGCTCGATGGTCAGGGGCAGCACCTCGAGGGTGGTGGCCGTCTGGGTCATCATGGAGTCAAAGCGGGTGTAGCAGAGCTTCACCGCGTCGTACTCGCCCTTGAGGAAGCCTTCCGTTATCTGGTGGGACAGGGTGAAGCACTCGCTCACCGACACATCCGCCGCCATCAGCACCTCGGGGGTAAAGAGGCCGGCCCCGTGGTGGGCGAAATACTCTGCGGAGCGCTTGCCGATGGGTAGCACGGTGACGGGGCCTTCGGCGGCGTCGGCCTGCTTGAACACATTGGCGTTATAGCCGCCGGCCAGGCCGCGGTCGCCCGCGATGACCACCAGCAGGGTCCGCTTGATGTCCTCCCGGCGCAGATAGGGATTGCGGGCGCGGGGGTCTGCCGCCGCTATCTTGGTCAGCGATTCGTACAGCGTCTCAAAGTAGGGGCGGCTGTGCTCCACCCGCTCCTTGGCACGGCGCATTTTGGAGGAAGCCACCAGTTCCATAGCCTTGGTGATCTGCATGGTACTCTCTACGCTTTTGATGCGCAGCTTGATGTCCTTCATGGAACCTGCCATGCGTTACGCCTCCTTCCTGTCAGTGTGCCTTGATAAAGTTCTCGGTGTAAGCGGACAGCACACCCTTCAGAGCTTCCTCGGCGTCCTTTTCCAGCTTGCCGGTGGTGCGGATGGTCTCCATCACGGAAGCACCGGCTGCGTCGGTATCGAGATACTCGTACAGGCCCTTCTCGTACTCGGCCACGGCAGACACCTTGATGTTCACAAGGTAGTCGTGGATGGTCGCGTAGAGGATGGCCACCTGCTTTTCGACCGCAACGGGAGCGGAGCGGTTCTGCTTGAGCACCTCAACGATGCGCTCGCCCTGTGCCAGACGGGCCTTGGTGTCGGCGTCCAGGTCGGAGCCGAACTGTGCAAAGGACTGCAGCTCACGGTACTGAGAATAAATCAGCTTCAAAGTACCGGCGACCTTCTTCATGGCCTTGATCTGGGCGTTGCCGCCGACACGGGAGACCGAGATGCCGGGGTTGACGGCCGGCATGACGCCCGAGTGGAACAGCTCCGTCTCAAGGAAGATCTGGCCGTCGGTGATGGAGATGACGTTCGTGGGGATGTAGGCGGACACATCGCCCGCCTGCGTCTCGATGATAGGCAGTGCCGTCAGGCTGCCGCCGCCCAGCTCGTCGGAGAGCTTGGCCGCGCGTTCCAGCAGACGGGAGTGCAGATAGAAGACGTCGCCGGGGTAAGCCTCACGTCCCGGAGGACGGCGGATCAGCAGCGACAGGGCGCGGTAAGCGACAGCGTGCTTGGACAGGTCGTCGTAGATGATAAGGACGTGCTTGCCCTTGTGCATGAAGTATTCGCCCATGGCACAGCCGGAATAGGGAGCGATATACTGCAGGGGCGACAGCTCGGATGCCGTTGCCGACACCACGATGGTGTAGCTCATGGCACCGGCCTCGGTGAGGCTCTGCACGAGGTTTGCCACAGTAGAGCGCTTCTGGCCGATGGCGACGTAGATGCAGATGACGTCCTTGCCCTTCTGGTTGATGATGGTATCGGACGCGATGGTGGTCTTGCCGGTCTGGCGGTCGCCGATGATCAGCTCACGCTGGCCGCGGCCGATGGGGATCATCGAGTCGATGGCCTTGATGCCGGTCTGGAGCGGCTCCTTGACGGGCTGGCGGTCGATGATGCCAGGGGCCTTGCTCTCGATGGCGCGGAACTCGGTGGTCTCGATGGGGCCTGCACCGTCGATGGGCTGGCCCAGTGCGTTGACGACACGGCCGATCAGTGCGTCGCCCACCGGCACGGAAACGACCTTGCCGGTGCGCTTGACGGTGCTGCCTTCCTTGATGCCGACGTCGGAGCCCAGCAGAACGATGGAGACGGTGTTCTCCTCCAGATTCTGGGCCATGCCGTATTCGCCGTTATCAAACTGAAGCAGCTCACCTGCCATGCACTTTTCCAGACCACTGGCGCGGGCGATGCCGTCGCCCACCATAATGACCGTGCCGGTCTCGCTCTGCTCGATGGCATTTTCGTAATGCTTGATCTGCGCACGGATGATCTTGGAGATCTCTTCAGGTTTCAGTTGCATCTTTGTTTGTTCACCACTCAATTCTTAAAAATCTTTCGGGTGGAAATTCGATCACAGTGTCACGGAAGCAATATCCCTGCGCAGGGCGGCCAGACGGTTCTGCACCGTGCCGTCCAGCTCGGTGCCTTCGATATCCAGCCGGATGCCGCCCAGCACTGCCGGATCGACCTTTGTTTTCAGGTCGATGGTCTTGCCGGTGAGCTTTTCCAGCTTTTCGTGCAGGCTCTTTGCCTGCTGCTCCGTCATTGCCACTGCAGTGGTCGCCGTTGCTTCCAGAATGCCGTGTGCCTGATTGTAGCGCACACGGTAGGCCCGCGCGCAGCCGGGCAGCTCCCGCAGGGTGCCCTTCTCGCACAGGATCTTTAAAAAGTTCAGCACATAGAGGTGGACCTGCCCGCGCAGGGCTTCGTCCAGCAGGCCGCAGCGCTCCTTTTTGGGGATGCTGGGGGTGCTGAGCAGCCGCAGGTAGTCCGGGTTTTGCTTCAGAAGCTTTTGCACCTCGTCAAGCTCGCCCAGAATGCGGGTCTCCAGCCCTTCCTCTGCCGCCAGATCGTACAGACTGCCGCCGTACATCTTTGCAGTTTCGGTCATGATGCTTCACCCACGTTTTTGATAAATTCGTCGATCAGATCCTTGTGGTCCTTCTCGCTGATCTCGCGCTCCACCACCTTGGATGCGATCTCCATGGCAATGCCGCCGATCTCGTCCTTGACCTCATTCACGGCCTTCTTACGCTCCTGCGCAATGTCGGCCTCGGCCTTCTGCTTCAGGGCAGCGGCCTGTGCGCGGGCCTCACCCACGATCTCTTCCGAGCGGGCGGTGGCGGTCTTTTGCGCCGTAGCTACGATCTGGTTGGCCTCGGTGCGGGCGTTCTGCAGGTTCTGCTCGTACTCCGCCTTCATGGCCTCAGCCTCGGTGCGCAGCTTCTGCGCATCTGCGATCTCGCTGTCGGCCTTGGCCTTGCGGTCGGCGATCACCTGTTTGATCGGCTTCAGCAGGAACTTTTTGAAGATGACCAGCTGGATCATCAGGTTGCAGATCTGGGCCAGAAAGGTCCAGCCATCCAGCG